>Ga0302309_10001949_pt1 | contig 17939 bp, 13 predicted proteins | sample III_Palsa_N1_1_FD_200453 | JGI IMG/M metagenome (GOLD analysis project Ga0302309, IMG submission 200453) | Peat permafrost microbial communities from Stordalen Mire near Abisko, Sweden - III_Palsa_N1_1 | ecosystem: Environmental > Terrestrial > Soil > Palsa > Peat permafrost | place: Sweden... | reverse complement strand
TGCTGACCGGTCAAGGTCGAGATCTTCTGCTCGAGCAGCTTGCGGTTGTTTTCATCCAGGGGCATCGCGCTGACGATCTCTGCTTCGGCTACGCTTGCGTTCTCGTCCGCGATCGTGCCGTACGCTGTCACCATGCTGCGCAGTTCGTGCAGGCGCTGATGATCAGCGATGACCGCGATGAAATTCCGCACCGTCTTGCTCATGCCAGATTTCGCAGCGATCGCGTCGAGCACCTTGAGCTTCTGTGGCTCGGCAATCGACGGATTCTCGAGCACCTCGCGCAGCTCTGCACTGGCTTCCAGCGTGTCCGCAAAGTCGTTCAACTGCCCTTGCGTGGCGACCACATCCAACTTCTGGCTCGAGATCACGGCGGCCAGAGCACGCGCGTAGCGAAGATCAACAGCAGCCATTAGTTGTTGCTCCCTTCGCCAAGCTTGTGAGCAAAACTCTCCACCAGCAGTCGATCCGTCTCCGCCGTGACGACAAGCTTGCGAGCAGCTTGCTCGATCGCCAACTCGGCGGCGTACTTCTGAATCTCGCGGCGTGCGAGGACGGTCGCGCTTTGAATCTCAGCGTCTGCAGCAGCGAGGATCTTGTTCTTTTCGTCCTCCACACTGGCCAGGATGCGCTGTTCGTCTCGCGCAGAATCCGCTTCGGCCTGCGCGCGCATCGCGGCAATCTGATCGTCCAGCTTGGAGTGTCGATCTTCTACGGAATTAAGCCGCGCAGTCGCCTCTTCAGTCGCCGTCCGCGCGTCCACAAGATCCTTCTGGATCGCCGTGCTGCGATTACGGAAGGTTTTGGGAAGAACTTTGAGCAACCCGTATCCAACGCCACCAGCGAGGATGAGAATGTTGAAGATCGTGAAGACATTCGCGGCGGTCTCTGGCTTCATGCCGAGCAGCGCGCCGAGCTTCACCACAGGCGCGGACATGCGGTACTGGTCTGTCTCGCTTAGAACTGTCTGGTGCCCACTCGCGGGATTCGACGCGGGCTCTGCAGCGCTTTGCGCATGCATCGGTTGCGCGACGGAGAGCACGAACAACAGTCCTGAGGTCAGGACCAGCGACTGAAGATCATGATCAGCGCGCCTCCGAGAGTTTAGTTCCAGATGGAAGCACGGCGCGTAGAATCTGCTCGCTGAGTTGCGCGGTCGACTCTTCGATCTGCGTGCGTGCTCCGGCAGACATTCCCTCGATCTCCTGCCGCGCTGCATTCACGCGAGTGTGAGCAGCTTCGCGAGCACTCTTCACGGCTTGATCACGCTCTGCCTGCCATTGCTGAACCTTGCGCTCGCGTGCAGCCATCATCTCGCTCCGTGCAGCACGCAACTTTTCTTCGTAGACCGTGGCTTCGGCCTCGGCCGCAGAGATTGCGGTGCGCGCTCTTTCCACGGCGCCGGTGGTGCGCGCGCGACGCTCGGCCAGGGTCTTGTCGAGAGGCTTGCGCACTAACACTCCGTACGCCGCAACCAACAGAAGAAAAAAGACCATCGTCGGCACAGAGCCGAGCACTAGACCACCAAGTTGATGCAAAATTTCCATGAGATTCTAGGGTTCTTCAGGAGGGGGTAAAGGCTCGTTGCTTCCAGAGCAAATCATGCCCTGTTGTCTACCGCCGAGCACCGCTCAAGCATTCCTATTTTTTCAATTCGCTCCCTTCATTTGTAGCAAAGCTGGGAGTTGGAAGTCAAAGAATGGACGCGCTATGCATGCAAATCCCGAAGATTGTGTGGGCAGATACGATAATCGTTTTTCTCGCTTGATTTTTGAATAATTTCTTCTTTCCTCGTGGGCATCGGGAGTAAGATATCTTTACCACCCTGAGACCCATTCCGGGTCATGCAGGCCGCGTGAAACGGGACACCACCTCCGCTCCCGATCAGGCGGCCTGTAGTTGTTTAAGGGCTAATCAAAAACCGCTTCCAATGGCTTCATTTGCCGATGCTGGTAACGCTTGTAGCGCTCCAACAGAGAGCTTGGCCCAATGGCATGCAGATACACCAGATTTCCCTCAAAACGCTGTCCCGTAATCGTGGCTCCGCGCTCTAACGCGGCAAGGATCCGACCCTCCGCCTGCGGGATGCGAAATTCTACGGATTCAAGCGGATCGGCCGTCAGGGCTGCGTCGATGGAATGTAACAGGTCTTCCAGACCGTCGCCGGTAAGAGCCGAAACCGCGATCGTTCCCTTCCCCTGCGCGCCCGGCTGAATACCTGATCCCGCGGGCAGCAAATCGATCTTATTCAGGACCTGCAGCGTGGATTTGTCCATCACGCCCAATTCGGTCAGGACGGCCTCCACCTGGGACCGCTGTTCATCAAGGGTGGGGCTGGCTGCATCGCGGACGTGCAGCAGGAGTTCAGCGCGTTCGACCTCTTCCAGCGTGGCGCGGAAGCTGGTCACGAGAGCGTGGGGAAGGTTGCGGATGAATCCGACCGTGTCTGACAGCAGCACTTTGCGTCGCGAAGGCAGGGTCAACTGGCGCAGTTTGGGGTCAAGCGTAGCGAACATGCGTTCGGAGGCGAGTACTTCCCCGCCGGTCAATGAGTTGAAGAGCGTGGACTTGCCGGCATTGGTGTATCCAACCAGCGCGACGGTTGGCACCGGGACGGCCTCGCGCCTGCCGCGCTGCTGGCGCCGAATGCGGCGGACGGCCTCCAACTGCTGCTTAATGCGATCGAGGCGAGAGTTGATCTTGCGGCGATCGGTCTCGAGCTGTGTTTCGCCTGGACCCCGAGTACCAATGCCGCCGCCGGTCTGCGACATGGTCTTTCCTCGGCCCGCTAAGCGCGGCAACTGGTACTCGAGCTGCGCCAGCTCAACCTGTAACTGCCCCTCGCGCGTTCGGGCGTGGCGGGCAAAGATGTCGAGAATGAGCTGGGTGCGGTCGATGACCGTGCAGGGCAACCGCGCTTCGACGTTACGTGCCTGGGACGGCGTCAAGTCGTGATCGAACAGGACGAGGCTGGCACCGGTGGAGGCGACGGTGGCAATAATCTCATCGAGCTTTCCGCCGCCTACAAGGGTCGCGGGATCGGGCCGGCCGCGACGCTGGATGAGGACCGCGGCGATGGTGGCGCCGGCAGACCTGGCTAGCTCTTGAAACTCGGCTAGCGAGGCGTCAAAGTCCAGATCTACAGGGGGTTCGGCCGCGTGCGGTGGAATCTCATGCAGCTCGTCGAAGTGAACTGCAGAGGTGGTGTCACGCTCCGAGATGGCGGCAGCGGCGCGCGACTGCTGCGCGACGCTCGAGGGGCGAAAGCGGTTCGAAGTGAACTCGACCGCAACCAGGACGGCGCTTTCGCGCGAAGTGCGCTGCCGCGAGCGCAGGAGGTCTCGCTCAACCGCTTCGCGATTCGTTCTTGCCTTGGATACTGGCTTAATGGGCACCTTGCCTTGGTACTCTCGCGAGCAGAGGCCGCAGGGACGAACTAGCTGGTTGCTGGGCCTGTAGCTGGTTGCGGAGTCTCTGCGTGGGTTGTCGCGGCAGGTCGAGTCTCGCTTCGTGCGTCGCCAAAGCCGGAGGGGCGGCCACTGACGACCGTCGAGATTGCGTGCTTGAAAATCAACTGCTCCTGCGCGTTGTTTTCGAGCAAAACAGAGTATTTATCAAAGGAACGAATCTTTCCTGTCAGTTTTACGCCGCTAACCAGGTAGATGGTAATGGGGCTTTTGTCCTTACGGACCGTATTCAGGAACGTATCCTGAATATTCTGTGCCGGCTTGGAATCCATGGGCCGATCTCCTCTTATCATCGCACTCAACCATTGTTTGACATTCCGCACTAAAGCTTGCGGTCGAACCTTGCAGCAAAGCAGACTTGCATCCTTCACCCTATCGCCTTCGATGCTTCCCGACAAGGGGTTTGCACTTGGAGTGGGCGGGGAAGGTCTTGAAAGCTTACGATGATAGAGATGATCGAGACTGGTACTCGCCCGAAACTGCTTGCTGTTCCGATGCTGGACTTTAGCCGCGAATTCGCTGAGATTCGCGAAGAAGTTTTGGCGGCCATTGCTGCGGTTTGTGAGTCGCAGCGGTTCATTCTAGGGCCGGAGGTTGCTCGGTTTGAGGCGGCGGCGGCCGAGGCTTGCGGGGTTCCGTTTGCGGTGGGGTGTGCTAGCGGGACGGATGCGCTGTGGTTGGCGTTGGCAGCATTGGGGTTAGGGGAGGGTGATGCGGTTGTGACTACACCTTTCAGCTTCTTTGCTACGGTTAGTTCGATTTTGCGGGTCGGGGCGAAGCCGGTTTTGGTGGATATTGACGAGGGGACGTTCAACCTTTCGGCGGGGGCGGTGGAGGAGGTTTTGGGGCGGGGTGGGGAGCGGTTTGCGGGCGTGATGCCGGTGCATCTGTATGGGCAATGCGCTGATATGAAGGCATTTAGCTCGCTGGCTAAAGAGCGGGGGTTGAAGGTGGTGGAGGATGCGGCGCAGGCGTTTGGGGCTTCGTGGGAGGGGGTGAAGGCTGGGGGGTTGGGGGATGCGGCGGCATTTAGCTTCTATCCGACCAAGAACCTCGCGGCGTTTGGGGATGCGGGAATGGTCACCACCCGCGATGAGGTTGTGGCTGAGCGGTCTAAGATGTTGAGACAACATGGGATGCGGCGACGGTATTACCACGATGAGGTGGGGTGGAACTCGCGGCTGGATACGCTGCAGGCGGCGGTGCTTGAAGTGAAGCTACGGCGGGTGGAGGCTGGGAATCGGCGGCGGCTGGAGCTGGCTTCCCTTTATAATGAGCGGTTTACGGCGGCTGGGTTGGTGGGAAAGACTACGGCGGAGGGGATGGTGCTTCCCTTCTGCGATCCGCGGGCCGAGCATGTGTTCCACCAGTATGTGATTCGGGCGCCGAGGCGGGATGCGCTGCGGGAGTACTTGACGGCCCATTCGATTGGGTCGGAAGTGTATTATCCTCTTGTACTTAGCTTGCAGGAGAGTCTGAAGTTCCTGGGCTATAAGAAGGGTGATTTCCCGGTTAGCGAGAGGGCTGCGGAGGAGGTTCTGGCGCTGCCGATCTATCCGGAGTTGCGGGTGGAGGAGTTGGAGCGCGTGGTGGAAGCGATTCGGCGGTTTTATGCTTGAAGTGGGGATTTTTGCCCATTTTCGTGAATTTGGGGCTGCAAATCGACTGCTTTAGGTGGGTTTCGTGACACAAATCGGGGGTTTGAGCCTAGGTATTACGAAACGGGGCATGTAGCTTCCAGCTAGGTTGCGTCATTTGACCCACATGCACCTTGGAGGGCGCTTCGGGCGGAGATCCTCTTCCCACCCGTCCGCAAAAGCGCGTACGGATGGGGCACCCGGACGTCGGGGTTCGGGGTTTAGTGCCTGGGGTGCTTGGCTGCTGCCTTGGCGGACTTCTTGCCGGCTTTCTTTTCGGCTACTGGGTCGGGGTGGGCTTCGGGTTCGGGCTGGGTGTTGGGGGGGAGGAGGCGGCGGGTGATGTTGCCTTCGAGGCGGTAGGTTTTGGCGATGGTGCGGCCGGGCTTGATGAGGCCGGTGGTGGGGTCGGGGGTGGGGATGGGCTGGTCGGCGGCGAGGACGTGGTAGGTGAAGGTGGGGAGCATGAGGGCGGCGTCTGGGCTTTTGCCGTAAGGGTCCTTGCTGGCGCCTAGCGTGATGGGGAGGTAACCGACGATGTTGCGTTCGGAGAAGCCGGTCTCGTAGCGGTGCTTTTTGGTGTTCCAGGTGAAGAGGCGGACCTGGTTGAAGTCATAGGGGAGGCCGGCTTTGTAGGGGGAGAGGACGGTGATGTATTCGGGGATGGAGGTGATGGTGTTGCCGTTGTCGAGGATGCCGGAGGCGGGGTCGTCGACGTGAGCGAGGATGTAGGCGCCGACGATGCGCTGGCCTTCTGCGTAGCGCAGGAGGGAGTCAGGTGCGGAGACTTCGAGGAGGCGGCTGAAGACCCAGCCGGTTTGACCCTTGGCGTCGCGGACGAGCCACCAGTCTTCGAGGGTGGGGCCGGCGGGTGGGGCGCTGGGATCGATGGGAGGGGGCTGAGCTCCGGGGGTTACGGGTTTGGGGACGGAGGCGCGCTGGAGGAGGCTGAGGGTTCCGGCTTCGGTGAGGAGGTAGAGCTTGTCCGTGAGGCGACCGGGGGCGACGTGGAGGTAGGCTTCGTCGCTGGTGGTGGCGGTGGCGACGACGGGATCCTTCTGGTGGTCTTTGCGGAGCGCGTCGAATTTGTTGGCGATGTCCTGGGGGGCGGTGAGGCGTTCTTCGATCCAGCCGATTTCGTTCTGCGGCGTGCGAACCCTGACCCAGCGGCGGGCGCGTTCGAGGACGACAAGTTGTTCGCCGTTGGTGACGGTGCCGGTGCGGTTGGAGACGGCGGCGACGCGGTCGCGGAGGAAGCTCTGCTTGGCGGTGACGTAGACGTATTTGTCGGCGGGCACGGGACGGAAGCGGGAGCAGCCGGAGAGCGCGCAGGTGAGGGCGATCGCGGCGAGGACACGCGCGAGGGACCGGTTCAACTGCTTCGAAGGAATTTGCTGCATGTACGGGTGATGCCTTTAGACGTGTCAGCGATGTATGGACGCTGCATTCAGAGTAGCGCGAAGTGGGTAGAGGTTTAGTGTATGCGCGGGTACGGTGGGGTGGGTGGTTCGGAATTGGGACGGCGGTTGGTGGCGACGCGCAGATTTGAAGGTGCCGGTGATGCGACTTCGCGGGAACGCCATCATAAAATTGATCTGCCGGGCCAATGCTGGTGCAAGTCCAGCCGACCAATCGGAACGACGAGATTGGCGTCGTCTAAGCAAGACATCCCGGTCTATAAGAAGTTGCCGAAAATGTGACTTCGCAGGAATCGGATTGTTGAACACTCGATGCGGTAGCATGGCCGCATGACCGCCTCTTTGATTGCAGACGGACCACCGCACGGCGGCTGGGGAACGATTGCGGTGCTCTCGCTTTTTTGGCTGATAATTACCGGCTTACCCACCGGAGCGGCCATCTATGCCGTCATCAAGATCTATCGAAAACGGCGCGGAGAAGGTTAGTCGGAATGTCGGTCCGTGCTTCGATTAGTGATCTTCCCGGCAACTTGGTCTGAAGTTGCCGATAACCCGACTTTTCAGGAGGTTCGCGACTTGCGTCAGGAGTATGCGGTTCTCGGAAGTCAGGTTGATACCGAGAGACGACTCGAACGAAGCCGCCGATACCCGCCATCTGCCTTCCGCTTCCCGCTTGTTGTTCCGTGCGCGGCACGGCTTTATGTCTTGTCACGAACCCGTCGTGATAAGAACGATAAAAAAACTCTCGCAGCGCCACTATTCTTCAGATTCTCTTCGTATAATTTCGCCTTGCTCAATCTCGAACGGAATCAGCTTCCCTGCGGCGCACTGCCGAATCGGCTGGCATAAGATTTTCCGTCATGAGCAAATTCCCACTCTGCAGTTCCCAGGTAGCACGATCAATCGGACCTGCCATATATAGCGGTAGCTCATCACCGACTCTTGGCTATGGAGAACTGATCATGGACTGCAAGCAGAACTATACCTACTTAAGATCCGGTTTCACTTCCATCCTTCTTGTTGTCGCCCTACCTCTCGCGGCACAGACCACCACGACCATCAACTTCAATACTCCGGCCATCACGCCCCCGGCTACGACTCTGTCAGCGGCCCAAGCCACTGCAGCAACTACAACATGGCTCACCCAAGGCATTGAGTTCGTCGAGCCGAATGTTCAGCCGTTAGGACACCCTATACAGATGAGCTACGCTGGAGCTCGAGTCTATCTTGATCCCACCCACGCTCACGATGGCAAACAGGTCCTCGCAAGTTACGCGCAAACGGACGAACTTCTAGAACAACTCGCCGGCTTTCTAATCCACCTCACCAAATACAGTGACAAAGTCAGCCTCTACGCCGGCGCCTACGTGCCGAACGATGCTGCTCACACCGGCGGCGGGACCGTTCAGCTCACCGGCTACGATGCCGATGGCAACATCGTTGCCAACACCACGCACACTGTAACAGGCACCGTATCCACGCTGCTTTCTATCAACACTACCAAGGCTTCTATCGCCTACGTCTCGGTCCAAATACCCGGCTTGGGCTCACCCCAACTCGAAGTCGATGATCTTAGTTTTGAAACTCCAGCTGGCGCAGCCCTTACGAACTCGAGTACCGCTATCGATGGTATCGAAAAAGTTCTTAACGACCCGCTCGGGGGCATCTTCAAACTCCCCGCCGGCATCCCTTCCGCGCCTCTCGTCGTGCCCAAAATCCTCTCCGTCACCCAAGGAGTCGGAAACCCGGTCATCATCGTCGGGGACAAGCCCTTTACTGACGCAGCCGCAGTCTACTTCGGTACGGTTGAGCAACCATCCATCGATATCAATGGGAATACGATCGCTGTATGGGCGCCCGCTGGCGTTCTCCCCGGCAGCAATGCGGATATTTCGGTCCTCCTCAAAAATTCCTCCAGCGAAACCATGGCCTACTCCCGGAAAACCAGCGAAGTTCCTATCGGAACAGTCAATGAAACGGGGCCGCTGCTCGCCAATCCTTATGACTACGTGGGTGATGATGCTTGGGCAAAGGGCCAGGGGCATTCTTTCGCGCTGGGCTCGCCAAAAAATCTCTTTGTCGACATTCCCTATCCGGTCATTTACCTCAACGGAACGTTCGAATACACCGAACAGTTGGAAAGCAAATATCCGCTTGGGCTAACCACCTATGCAGGCAATATCGCCACCTTTACCGGCACTCTCGAAATGTGCAGCATCGCACAGAGTAGCGCCACCCCCGATGGCGCATGCAAGAATTGGGACGGCACCTCGGGGACATGGGTCAAAGAAGGCGCTACGGTAAAGAAGTCGATCAAGGCGAAGACGGGTCAAGTTTATTTCGGATTGCCCACGGGTACTGCGATCTTCGACGGGAAAAACTATATCCGTACTCTTCGAGTTCTGGTTGGCGTCGCACAAACCGACACGCAGGGGGGCGCAGGCTTCCCCATTCGCAGCACCACCACATACACGGACCCATTCAATATCATCGTCTCGCCGATGGCCTACTATCAGATCAAAGTCCAGCCCGAGCTCATCATTTATGCGCCTCCCGGCGACCAGAGCACAACCACGTTTGCTGCGTCCGCGAATTACTTCACCAGCTATACCAACGGCAACAGTTCCTCGCAGACCAACACCACCACTGACAGCGACAACAACTCTTGGACCGATTCCTTCAGTATGACAGCGGGCTACAAAGGAGGCAGCACCGGAGGCGGCGCATCTGCTTCAGCTTCTTTCAACGTAGGCGGCGGCAACGGTATGGACACCACTACGACCGCAGGCTCGGGCGTGCAGAACGGCGCAACCTTCGGTGGATCTTCTGCAGAGAACCTTGGAATCACTTACGGTCCTACCCAAGCCAACGTGAATACGACGCCTGGTCGCGGCATGGTGTGCTCCCCAACCAGCTGCGCCACGCAAACCCAAGTTGCCAACTGGTGGCAGAATCAGCCTTTCTGGAATGACACCTTCTACCTCCAAATTCATCCTCAATATGCATACTATGTTCTTGGCAACAATACAGACCGTTCCGTCATGTATGCCTCCATCAACGGCTACAGCAAACTGCAAGTGCTTAACCTGTGGGCCTGTGCTGCAGGCAAGAAGCTTTATGGCCTTGATCAATGCACAGTTAGCTATATCGATAGCACCCTGGTTTCAAAAAACGGACAGACCGCAGAATATGTCGGCGTTCCGGGGTCGGTGGTGCTCTCTCCCACTGAGGCAAATAACCTCCTCAAACTCGACCCCTTCTATATCGACGGCCAGGGTGCGGGGCTTTCGGTCAATCGGGCCTCATTGATCGCGCCAAACGTGAACTACGGCTCGCGCATTGGAGAAACCGTCTCCAACCCGCAAAGCATCTCCTACAACAACACGCAGGTGGTGCAGAAGGGCCAGACCGGACAGACTACCTACACGTCCGGCATCACGAACAGCTATTCGATCACAAATTCTTCCGGCTTCAGCTTCTCCGCGGCTTTTCTCTTCGGCGTGGGCGTCGGAGAAACGAACACCGACACCAGTACCTACTCGAGCATCGCTCAGAACCAGTCGGTCTACTCCAATTCCACCGCTGGCACGGCTACCAAGGTTGTTACCATCACCGGCGCACTCAACGATGTTGACAATGTGAACGGCGGCGGCTCCTGCAAGACATGCCACAACCCGCTCGCCACCAATCCTTCGGTCAACGTTTATCTCGACCGAACCTTTGGCGGTTTCATGTTCCAGGATAGTAACGCGAACCCTGCCCCTTCAGCCGCTCAACGAACTACGTGGGAGTCGCAGTTCAATGTGGCCGCCATGTCCGTCATCCAGGAATCCAACAACCAGCGCTTCGGCGATGTTCCCAGTTCCTCTCCAATGAAAGTTGCGATCGGAATGATGGCGCGACTCGGCATCCTGTCTGGCTATGCGGACGGCGACTTCCATCCGAACGACCCCATCACGCGTGCACAGTTCGCAGCCGCGCTCAAACGCGTCCTGTCGCTCGCACCGCCGGCTAAGCTGGTTTCCTTCACTGACGTTGCCGCAACCTCCCGCATTAACGATGCTGCTGGCGCCGCAGTGTCCGCCGGTCTGCTTTCCGCTCCTGGCGGTAAATTCAGCCCAACCGATCCAGTGTCGCTCGATGACTTCCACACCGCGCTTGTTCACGCTTTCAAAGTACCGCCTGCGACGACCTCAACCGGCTCCGCTCCACAGACCCGCGGTCAAGCTGCCCAATTGCTCTTCACAACCCTGGAGGCCAACAACTAATTCACCCAATCGAAGATGTCGTGGGTCGGCGACGCAGCGCTCAAGGCGCAACTGGGGTGTCTCCGATCCAGAGCGGGTTAGATGCAGCGATCAATTGAACACTGTGGCACGGTTGGTGCTGATACCCGCTTTATCGAGTTACTTCAAGTCGGCAAAGAAGCTATATGGACGGTGCGTTACCAAACACTCAATCCATAAAACGTCTTGCAAGCCCCAACCCGGAGTCCGTGGCTCTCGTTCGGAGCGCTAAGGAGAATTCCACAATGCGACGTTGCCGAAAATGCGACTTTTCGACGGTTCACTCAACCGCGATGGGGACTGAACAGGTAGTGGCGAGTGAGGCGGCGTTTCATTTTATGTACTCCGCGATGAGGCGTGGCCAGAAAGACAGGCTGGCGATGGGGATCATGGTCAGCGCCTGGAAGTAAATCAAACCGGTGCCGATGGCAGTGGCTCGATGGATGCGGCGGGTTGACAACAGATCATAGGCAACGACGAGGAGAGGCAGCACCAGAAATACTACGAACGTCCCCAGCAGTCGAATGTTAGCAGGAAACGGCCAGCGATTGATGGCAGGACCGAGTAGCGCCATGGTCGCGAGAATCATGAAACGCTTGTGGGCCGCGGGCGATCGGCGCGCGATCATCGCCCACGCAACCAGCACCAGGAAGACAAGGAGTTCTCCGAAGTCCCCCACAAGGATGAGCTGAGGTGGAATGAAGGGTGTGCCATTGCGGCGAATTGAGTCGAACACGGTGAGTACGCCGAAGATGGCCATGAGTGGAGGGAGGATCACCCCGAGAATGCCGAGCGCGATGTGCCACTTGATTTTTCTTGTGGCCACCAAGAAATTTTGGATGACTAGTAGGAAGATCCAGGAGACGAAGAGCGCGCCGTGAATGTGCACAAGCGCGTTGGGCAACTTAGCGAAGACCATCCCGGGGAGGAAGTAGCTTTGCGCGAATCCGAAGACGACGACAGCAAGAATGAGCAGTGACATCGCGGGGAAAAAGATGTCGTCTGCGCGGGGTTTCCACGACATAAGAGACTCCAGAAGAGACGGTTCTCTAAAACAATAAATGGTCCGGATCCGCCTGATGTTACTGCAGCGACAAGGATGACCTCAGTACTTGGGAATGACCCCGGTAAGGAGCATTACGGATTCGTACAGTCCCCAGGCCAAAGCCAGAACGACCAACGCCCATGGCAGAGCCAACCTCAGACGGCCTGTACGGTTTCGCCGCGACACCGTGGATGTTTGCGTTGCTGCGGCATCATTGCCCGTTCTAATGAAAACTACGGTTTTGGTTTTTGTTGTCATGATATCTCAGCGCTTTCCGAAGCGATAGGCCACGCCGGCGGTTACCCGAATGTTGTTCTGGCGGCCGTTGACCAGGTTGTCGAAGGTGGTGAGGAAGTAGTCAACCTCCACCACACGAAACGTGAACCTGCGGCTGAGGTTGTATTCAAGACCTCCACCGAGCACGGAACCAAAGGCTACCGAGGAGTTTGCGCCGCTGGAGTTGGCCGCTGCCAAGCTGCCGGTTGCTCGGACGCCGCCCACCAGCACCTGTCCGTAGGGGACGAAGCGAGCGTTCGGCCGGCGATAGTAAAAGCGCGGCCCGGCGAGGAAGGACGTCAGCGTCAGGTCGTCGCCGCCGCTGTCGACCTTGGAGGCATGTGCGACTTCGACGTCAGCCAGCAGGGCGAATTGTGGACCATAGTGATAGGCATAGGAGCCGCCACCGCCGTTCATCGAAAAACATCCGCAGCCGCCCGGAGGCGCGTTGGTGTGGACATACGTGTAGTCGAGCGCGATTTCCTGTGATGGTTGGGTTTGCGCCAGGAGCTTGACAGGTGCAAGCGACAGGAACGAGAAGGCAAGAATGGATCGTAGGGTCATAGGTCCTCGTTTACTGCACGGTCAGCGTGACGGTGGTGGAATGAGTGTCCGATCCGCTGGTACCGGTCACGGTGATGGTGTAGGTCTTAGCTGGCAGAGCGAAGCCGCCTCCGCATCCGACGGAAGATGCTGCAATGGCCAGCAATGCGACGATGCACGCAAGATTCATGAAAATTCTGCGCGACCGCCACCTCTTGCCTGGCAGCAGCAGCAACAAGGCTGCGAAGACAGGTGCAGCGAAGGGCCACTGCGGCCGGCGACTCTTTCCGGCAGCCTGCTGCGTCGTTGTCTGTACGGTCATGGTGGACTGCGCTGCCGAGCTTCCCGGCGTAACCGATACGGGCGAGAAGCTAATCGTCCCGCCCGGCAGGCCGGTGGCTGTGAGACCAACTGCATTCGTGAAGCTGCCATTGGTGGAGGACACGCTCACGCTGTAGGTGGCGACGCCTCCACGCGAAACCGTCTGCACAGCAGGAGTCGCAGTGATCGTGAAGTCAGGGGGCACCGTTCCCGTTCCAGTGAGAGAGCTTGTCTGGGGTGAGCCCGACGCGTTGTCAGCAACCGAGAGTGAGGCGTTGAAGCTGCCTGTGGCGGAAGGGGCGAAGGTGACGGCGATCGGACAGCTCGCTCCGGCTGCGAGCGTTGAGCCGCACGCGGTCGTATCGGCGAAGTCGCTGGTATTCGCTCCAGTGAAGGTGATGCCGGAGATGGTGAGTGGAGCGTTGCCGCCATTGGTCAGCGTAAACGTTTGTGCCGCGCTGGTGGTCCCGCTCGTCACATTGCCGAAGTTTGCAGTAGACGGGCTGAGAGCTGCTTGTGGTGCTGCAGCAGTCGCCCCAGCACAACTCAACGCAATCGACTGCTGCGCCAGTGGCGAAGGAAAGTTTGCTCCCAGGTTAGCGGTCTGAACTCCCGCTGTTGCCGGCGTGCAGGTAATCGCAATCGAGCAGGTTGCTCCCGCGGCAAGGCTTGCGCCGCAGTTGTTGGTTTGGCTGAATGAGCTTGTGTTGCTTCCAAAGAATCCGAAGCTGCTGATCGTCAGCGCCGCGGTTCCGGCATTTTGGAGGGTTGCCATTTGTGCTGTGCTGGTGGTCCCCACGTTCACACTACCGAAGTTGATGATCGCTGGCGTCAACACAGGCTGAGGTGCCGACGAACCACCCTCGCCCGTGCCACTGAGCATAATCGTCCCGCCGCCGGAGCTACCAACCAGCGTCGTTGGATTGGTGGCAAGCGTTCCGGAGTCCGTGAATGGCCCATCCGACGGCGGGGTGAACATATACCCGAGATCACAACTGCTCGCAGGCGCCACGGTTGTGCCCGGCGTTGCACCAGCAGGCGCGACGCACGCACTCTCAGTCGTCGACTGCACAAACTCAGCATTTGCTGGCAGCGGGCCGTTGATCGTAAATGGCTGATTGCCGGTGTTTGAGATCGATCCGTCGAGGGTCTCGTGCTGGCCAACGTTGACGTCGCCGAAGACGTAGTTCTGCTGGGTGCGATCGAGATAGAGCAGCTGCTTGTCGCCCGCATCGCCAATCAGGATGTCGCCGAAGGAATCGAATGCAAATCCTGCTGGGGTGTACAGACCATTGACCTGGATAAGGCCAGTGCCGTTTGGATAGATCAGCGTGATGGTGTTCGTGGATCCCAGCACATACAACGTACCGGATGGATCAACCGCGACGTCGATCGGACTGGATAACCCCGTGGCAAGCTGCTTGAAGGTTCCATCAACTCCAAAGCGATTCAAGGCTCCGGCTGTGTCGACAGAATACACATTCTCTTCCCCGTCAATCGCAACCGCTGTTGCCGGAGCGGTAAGGGAGGAAGAGTTTAGATAATGAGTGTTTTCGAAACCGATGCCTGCAGAATAACCTCCAGCCACCAATGCGATGAGGTAGGAAGAGCTGCTCTGGTCGTGAGGCTTCGTTTTAGCAATGGGTCCACGCTTGGCCGATGCACTGAGGAAGCATGGTTGTCCGGCGATCACGAGATTGCTATCGCCATCCAGAGCAAAGGCTGTGATGTTGGCGGGTAAGGGCAGATTGACGTCGCAGTCGATAGAATATGCCGTGAATTGCGTTCCGCCGCTTGACATGCCTTCGATCTGATCATTGCCGCTATCCAGGACGAACACTGTGCCCAGTGCGTCAACGGCAATTTGCGTCGGTGCGGAGAGACCGGTGAACGGAAGGGTTGTTGATGTTCCCGAAGGAGTAATTTTCAGCACCGTATTGCTCTGCTTGTCGGTTACATACCGGTTGCCGGCGGCATCGAGCGCCACACCGCCTATAGAGGCTGCGCCTGAACTGCTCTGAGACGAGAGACCAGGCGAAAAAACTGCGGCTCCCCCGATGCCCTTACCCCACAGCAAAAAGGCGGCATCGGCGGATCCGGTGTTCACGCCGGCGGTCTGGGGTGTGAACGTCGTCTTCACGTAGCAAGTACCGTTCGTGCCGGCGCAGGTTTGCGCTCCGCTCCCGCTGAACGTGGACGCGGGTAGAGGAGGCGCGGTAAGGCTTGCACCTGCCTTTGGCTCCTGAAAGATGAGATAGAAACTGGAATTTGCGCCACCAGCTCCGGTGCCGACCGGAACGTCCGGGGCGCGCCCCGACCCTGGATCCAGGACATCGACGCGGGCGCCGAGGGCAAGATACACACGTCCGGTACTGTCGGATGCCATGCCGAGGACAGGATTCGCGGCAGTATTGATCTGGACTTGACCTCCCTGATATTCGGGATCGGGGTCGGCGTTGTAGCGAATCACGGAATTAGAGGCGGCGTCACTTAAAACGACGTAAGTACCGACGCTGGCGGTGATGCCGCCTGGTTCCGTGATGGCTGCGTAGAGCGGGATCTGATTGCCAGACTGGTTGATCTCTATAAAGCCGGCGTTGCGATCCGAAAAAAAGATGTCCCCAAGCGCATCGACTGAAACTCCGCGCAGGGCAGTCATGCCCGTCACAATCGTGGCTACAGCTCCGCCGCTCGGAGTGAAGCTGACGATCCGGTCATTACCTGGGTCGACGATGTAGAGAATGTCGTTGACCCGGTCGTACGCCAGGTAGGTTGGACCGGAGAGGCCTGTAACCGGTACCACCGTTTGTGTGCCGCTCGTGTCGTACTTCAGGATGCGATTGTTGCCGGTATCCGCGACATAGAGATTCCCGGTGCTGTCCAGCGCGAGTCCCACGGGATTCTTGAGTCCAGTCAGCGGGACGGTCTTAACATTGCCGGACGCATCTTCCTCCTTCACGACGTTGGCTGCCTTGTCGGAGATGTAAAGATTGTCCTGGGGGTCGACTGCTACGCCTTCAACGTCGCCGACCGTGCCATCCGTGAAGAGCGTCGTCCCCTGCGTACCCACAAACGCTACGGAAGTATCTAAGATTGCGATCGTCGCCGATGTGGAGGCACTGGCGTAGGTGCTGTTGCCCACGAACGTGGCGGTGACTGTGTGGTTGCCAATGGAAAGCTGGCCAAGATTCGCGTAGGCCAGTCCCTGGCTGTTCACTGTGCCCGGCACGGCCGTTCCGTTGTCGACCGAGAAGTTGACCGTACCGGTCAGCGGTGTAAGGGTTGTCTCGTCCCGAACCAAAACCGACGCCCCGATCGCCTCATTGTAGGTCGGGTAGGACCACGGAGTGAGGGTGAGTATGTTGATTAAGGTCGTCTGCGCATGCGCAGCCACGGGGGCTAGCAAGCCTAGGAGTGCCAGGAAGCATACGATGACCATCGTCCGCAGCGCAGCCCGTCTTCGAATCGCTGGAATCCTTGTGCTCCGCAGGCCCGAAGCGAAGGCGTGCCATCGGCTCCAGCGTCCGCTTCGCTCCTCGCAAACTTTAACGGAGAGAGTGGACCGCCCGGCCCCCGTGTGTGACATCCGAATAGTGGTCTGCATCAGTGTTTCTCCTTGAGATATTCCAATGACTTGCGGCAGATGGTCAGCTCGCCGGTTGCGGACACCTGCACATGCATGCCGGCTTGCTCGAGTGCGCGGTGAATGCTGTTGGCGCTGGTAATTGCTCCGTCGCCCCCATGCACAACGACAGAGGTCCAAGGACTTCCGCAGACATCACAGACCGCCTCCCTGCTCCGGGCTTCCTGGTGAACTTCATCCGGTCGCTCGACTGTCGAGCCGGTGACCGTGATGGTGACTTCGCGGTGCTGGATCTCAATCGAAAGTCGCTGCGTTCGTTTCATGTCGCCTTTACTGAGCCAGGACCAAGCGTGGGTATAGTTTGGGAGAGTCGTCAACGGCATTGCTATACTGGGCTCGTCTGGATTCCGTAGAGTTTCCGAATCTGCTTCGTTGAGTTCAAACAGTTTTCCCACGACGACCGAAATTGCGTCTTCAAGCCCGTCTCAATCGACCCTCAATTGACTCTCAATCGGCCCATGTCATTTATTTCCAATGGTTTAATTAGATTTGAGGAGTATGAAATTGATCGCGCCCAATGGCGCCTGACTTGGCGCGACCAGCACCTACCTCTCAATCGGAAGACTTTTGACCTTCTTCTTTACCTGGTGGATCACGCTGACCGGGTCGTTGGGAAGGAAGAACTGCTGCGCACCCTTTGGCCGGAGTCCTTCGTCGAAGAGAGCAACCTCACCCAGCACATCTTCCTTCTGCGCAAGGCTCTCTCCCGCCACGGCTCCGGCAGCAGAATTATCGAAACCGTGCCTGGCCGCGGCTACCGCTTCGCCGCCCCCATCACTCGCACCCCGGAAGATCAGCCCCTCGCCCCGGAGCGGATGATCATCAGTGCTAGCGAATCCATCACCCGCATCACCCTCGAACAGGAAGAGACATACACCGCTGAGCCGGCCTCACCCCGGCTGCCCCCGTCGGCATCAAAAAAACGGTCCCTGTACTGGACAACCGCAGTAGCCCTCGCTCTCGCGGCAGTGTCCATCGCAGGCTGGTTCGCCTGGCAGCGTTGGGAGCAACGCACCGGTGGCCCTCCCGTCCAGGTCATTGTCACCGGCATAGACGGAACGACAGGCGACCCGGTTCTCGACCGCGCTCTGCTCTCCGCCTTCCGAATGAACCTTTCCCAAAGCCCCTTCGTCTCACTCGTCCCTAGAGACACGATGAATTCCACACTGGCCGAGATGAAGCAGAAGCCCGACGAGCCAATCACCGCCGTCATTGCCCGCGATCTTTGCGAGCGCACCAACAGCCAGGCCTACCTTCACGGAGTGGTCGTTCACAGCGGCCAACACTTCCTGCTCACCGAGGAAGC
>Ga0302309_10001946_pt1 | contig 17951 bp, 18 predicted proteins | sample III_Palsa_N1_1_FD_200453 | JGI IMG/M metagenome (GOLD analysis project Ga0302309, IMG submission 200453) | Peat permafrost microbial communities from Stordalen Mire near Abisko, Sweden - III_Palsa_N1_1 | ecosystem: Environmental > Terrestrial > Soil > Palsa > Peat permafrost | place: Sweden... | reverse complement strand
ATTTTCAACTAAATCATTTAATTTAGTTACTTCCGAAACTTAACCCTTATGGCATCATTTACCGAATTAGAAACCTGGAAGCAAGCCCGTAAAATCAGGATATTAATATCTAACATCACTAAAAAATTTCCGTCCGATGAAAAATTCAAATTGGTTGATCAGTTAATCCGATGTTCCAGGTCGATAGGCAATAATATTGCTGAAGGGCATGGAAGGTTTCACTACCAGGATAACATACGTTTTTGTATTATTGCAAGGGGTTCTTTATCTGAAACACTCGATCACATGATTATCGCGCTCGATGAAAACATCATATCCGAAGAAACATTACAATCTTTTCAACTCGAATACGACCAATGCCTCAAATTACTAAACGGATATATCCTGTATATTAAAAAGAAAAAGAATAATGAGTTCGGAGAATAGTTGATAAAGCTCAGCAATTATCAAAACTTAGTCAACTTAATCGAACCCAATCTAACTCAATCAACTTTTTCCTCTATTTCAACCCAAAATCGTAAGTTTGCGGCTATGAAACAAAATTTGTTTGTTTACAACACTTTAACACGTAAAAAGGAAGAATTTATACCGCTAAACCCGCCGCATGTAGGCATGTATGTTTGCGGGCCAACAGTTTACAGTGATGTACATTTAGGCAATTGCCGCACCTATATTTCATTCGATTTGATTTTCAGGTACCTCAATCATTTGGGTTATAAAGTACGTTATGTACGCAATGTTACCGATGCCGGCCATTTGGAAGGCGATAGTGATGAGGGGGAAGATAAAATCTCCAAAAAAGCAAAAATTGCCCAGTTAGAGCCTATGGAAATTGTACAAAAGTACACGCTCGATTTTCATAAGGTAATGGAGATATTTAATACCCTGCCGCCAAGTATCGAACCAACAGCTACCGGCCATATAATTGAGCAGATTGAACTGGTTAAAGCCATTATGGAAAAAGGCTATGCCTACGAAGTAAACGGCTCGGTTTATTTTGATGTGGAGAAGTATAACAAAACACAGGATTACGGCATATTAAACGGCCGCAACCTGGAAGATTTGCTAAACAATACCCGCACCCTGGGCGGGCAGGATGATAAACATGGCAAGCTGGATTTTGCGCTGTGGATAAAGGCTAAACCCGAGCACCTGATGAAATGGCCATCGCCCTGGAGCCTGGGCTTCCCGGGCTGGCATTTGGAGTGCTCGGCCATGAGTAATAAGTATTTGGGCAACCAGTTTGATATACATGGCGGCGGCATTGACCTGATGCCCACGCACCATACCAACGAGATTGCCCAGCATGTAGCCTGCTGCGGTGTAATACCCGCGCGTTACTGGGTGCATACCAATATGCTTACAGTTAACGGGGCAAAAATGTCAAAATCATTAGGCAACAGCTTTTTGCCGCAAGAGCTTTTTACCGGCGACCACTCCATCCTGAACAAAGGCTACAGCCCCATGACGGTGCGGTTTTTTATGCTGCAGGCGCATTACCGCAGCACGCTCGATTTTGGCAACGATGCCATGGAAGCATCGGAAAAAGGCTTTAAACGCTTAATGAATGCCTACAGTTTGCTAAGCGAATTAAAAACCTCGGATAGCAGTGATGTTGAAATAAAAGCCCTTCAAAACCGTTGTTATGAGGCAATGAACGATGATTTTAACAGTCCGGTTTTAATAGCCGAGCTTTTTGAAGCATCGCGTATTATTAATTCGGTTTACGACGGGAAGTTGAAAATTGACGAGCCAAACCTGCAATTACTAAAACAATTAATGCAAAATTTTGTACTTGATATTTTAGGTTTAAAGGATGAACAGGCTGCAGATAATGATTTACCCCAATTGTTAAACTTTATTGTAAACCTGAGGAGCGAAGCAAAAACAAACCAGGACTATGCAACATCCGACAAAATAAGGGATGGCTTGCAGCAAATAGGTTTTAGGTTAAAGGATACCAAAGAAGGTACCAACTGGACTAAAATTTAACATTAAATAATATATAAATTACCGGCGCTAAACAGCTTTTTATTACATTTCCTAATCAAAAAAAATCGCTAAGTTTAGCCTGCCAATTTTATCAGTATGAAGAAAATAATATTAGCCGCTATTGTATTAACCGCTTACGGCAGCATAGCCGGCGCTCAAACAGCATCTAAAGCCGACCCGGCTAAAGTAGATGAAGTTATTAAAGCTGAAACCAGTTTTAATAACCTGGTTGAACGTAAAGGTATAAAAGATGCTTTTTTAGCAGTTGCCGATCCTGAGGGCATAGTTTTTAAACCCGATCCGGTTAGGATTATTGATTTTTATACCAATATCGAAAAACAGCCTGGCTTGTTATCATGGCAGCCAAAGTTTGCCCGCATATCTGCCAATGGCGATTTGGCCTTTACTGCGGGGCCTTATATTTACCAGAACGGTAAGGATGATTCGGACAAGGTTTTTGGCGATTATGTATCTGTTTGGCGTACCGATGTTGATGGCAAGTTAAAGTTGCTGATAGACATGGGCATACAGCACCCTGAGGCTGAAGACCAGCCCATAACAGATTTTACCGAACCTGACCCTACAAAAGTAATTGCCCCGAGCAAGGACCCTTTTAACGGTAAAAACGTAATATTGGCTACCGATAAAATATTAAACCACGAATTAACCGTATCAACCTTAGCCAGCTATAAAGAATTTTTGAGTCCCGAAGGCCGTTATTACTTCCCGGGTTTTGAGCCCATAATTGGCCAGGATAAAATAATGCAGTTTATTGATAACGAGGCCATCACCATTACGGCTCAAACTGTTGATGCAGGCCGCTCGACCAGTAACGACCTGGCGTATAGCTATGGCACCGCGCGCATAAAAAAGGGCGAAGTGGTAAGTAACTATAACTACGTACGCATTTGGGAAATTGACAAGAATTTTAAGTGGGATATTTTGCTGGAAGTATTTTCGGCGGTAGAAAACGAATAATTCAGTTATTGAGTTGATTAAGTTAATGAGCACATATATAACTTAATCTAACCTAATCAACCTTTTTTGCTTTAAAAAATATATGCGTTTGGGCTGTATAGCTAAACGCTATTACCAGCAGCGTTGTGAGCACTTTAGCCGGCGTTGGGTAAATATGCAAATCCTCTACAAATAATTTCAGGAAAATATAGTTCAGGAAAATGCAGATAACGGTTACGCTAACGAACCTGATTAGCTGGTTATGCGCCTTTAAGCCTGTTTGCTGAAATACCACATACCGGTTTAGGTAAAACCCCGAAGGCAGCGAAAAACATAATGCAAAAAATAATGAAGCAATAGGCGCGCTTAGGGTTACGAAACCTAAATGAAAATCGTGCTGTTTAAATACAAAGTGATAGCTTAACGAAAACATGCAGATATCAAACAGTGTATTTGCCCCGCCGCATGCCGCGTACCTGAAGGTATGTAAGGGGACATATTTTTTAAAAGGAGAGTAGAAAAAATCTATCCAGTGCAGTATCGTTTCCCTGATATATTGATGTATGTTTTTCATGCGCAGGCAATACCTTAAAAAAGTTGCTCAATAATATCATCTGTTGAGAGGCCATCAGCCTCGGCGTGGTAACTGCGCACAATGCGGTGCCTAAGTATTGGTTTTGCAACGGCACGTACATCCTCAATATCGGGCGAATATTTACCGTTTAGCACCGCATGGCATTTTGCCCCTAAAACCAAATATTGCGAAGCGCGCGGACCTGCGCCCCAATTTAATAAGCGCTTAACCTGCGGCGCGGCAAACTCGCCGTTAGGGCGGGTTTTTGCTACCAGTTTAACGGCATATTCAAGCACATTATCAGTAACCGGTATATTGCGCACCAGTTGTTGAAATTCGATGATCTGCGCCGCGTTTAAAATGTGTTTAACCGCAACCTGCGTGGTGCCTGTGGTACTTTTAACCACTTGCATCTCCTCGCTAAACGATGGATAATCTAACGATATGTTAAACATAAACCTATCCAGCTGTGCTTCGGGTAAGGGATAGGTACCTTCCTGCTCAATTGGGTTTTGGGTAGCCAGTACAAAAAATGGTTTAGCCAGCCGGTGGGTAACACCTGCTGCGGTAACCGATTTTTCCTGCATGGCTTCCAGTAAGGCGGCCTGTGTTTTTGGTGGTGTACGGTTTATTTCATCGGCCAAAATAATGTTTGAGAAAACCGGGCCGGGTATAAATTTAAAGTTCCTGTCTTCGCCTAATATTTCGGAGCCGATAATATCCGACGGCATCAGGTCGGGGGTAAATTGTATGCGTTTAAAGTCGAGATCGAGTACCTGGGCAACGGTTTGTACCAACAGGGTTTTTGCCAGGCCGGGCACGCCAACCAGTAAACAATGCCCGTTGCTGAAAATCGAGATCAGCACAAACTTAACCACCTCATCCTGCCCGATAATAACTTTACCTATTTCGGCGCGTAATTGCCGGTAAGTATCATTTAAAGCATCTGCGGCTTCAACATCAGAGCGGTGTGGCATGTTTTATAGTTTGGCGTCGGGCATAGGTGGTGTTTGCCAGCCCTGCAATTGCGGGCACGACTGGTATTGAGGGTCTATTTTGATATAGGTTTCCTTCCTTCTTTTTTCAAACCACTCGCTTACTGTACGGTTTATTTTATCGTTAAAGGCGGCATCTTTTATTCTGGCGAAATCCTGTGTTAAATTAGCCTTGTGCGCATCGGTTACCGATTTTAGATATAATATTTTGTAGGTCTTTTTGCCGTTGGTAACATCGGTAAACATTTGCGGTTTTGATATTTCGCCAACCTTCATGGTATCAATAAGCAATGCCACCTGCGGGTCCAGCTTATCGCTTGGTATCATGGTGCTGCGGTTTTGCACATCCTGCGCATTCAGCATCATACCGCCATTGTATTTGGTATCCTTATCATCCGAGTAGTAAGAAGCCGCGGCCGAAAAGCCGATTTTAGCGTTTATTATCATCAGGTTGTAAACACTATCGGCTTTGGCTTTAGCCCTGTCCAAACTGGCTGCCGTAATAACCGGCTCAATTAAAATATGGCGTACGTGCACCTGCTCGCCACGGCGTTCAATTACCTGTAAAAAGTGAAAACCGTAGTCGGTTTCAAATACCGGCGATATCTCACCAGCCTTCAATTTAAAAGCCCAGGCCGCAAAGTCTTTTACATAAGCATTACGATCGGCAAAGCCCAAATCGCCACCCTGTGGTGCCGAACCGGGGTCCTGCGAGTATAAACGTGCCAGCGTACCAAAATCTTCGCCGGCTTTTACCCTTGCGCGTAAACCTTCAGCTTTTTGGCGGTAATAATCTTTCTCGTCCTTATTCAGTTTAGGCTGAAAAACAACCTGGCCAATTTCTACTTCTTTGTTAAAAGTAGGCAGGCTGTCTTTAGGTATTTTATTAAAATATGCCTCAACATCCTGTGGGGTAACGTTTACTTTTTCGGTAATTTTTTGCTTCATTTTATCAGCAACCATACCTTCACGGATATCCGGGCGAATCTCATCTTTATATTGTATCAGCGAGCGGCCTAAAAACTGCTCCAGCTTGTCATCGCCACCTGCCCTTGCGCTCATTTCACGCATACGGCGGTCAACCTCGTTATCAACTTCATCATCTTTAACATCAATACTATCAATTATAGCTTGTTGGGCTAATATTTTTTGCGATACCAAACCCTGTAATATCTGGCATTTAATAGCCGGGTTTTCCTGGCCGCCTTGTGCAAGGTAATTGGCGTATGATAGTTCGATGTCTGATTGTAATATAATGCTGCTGCCTATTACACCTGCTATTTTATCTAATGTATGTTTTCGTGCATTACTATCGGGCAATTGCTGCGCATGGGCAATGGTAACAGATAATAACAGGCCTAAAATGGCTACCCCAAATTTTCTCATGTATATATTTCGTACTAAAATGACGCGGAAGCTTTCCGCTAAAAAATTCAAATTTCGGTAAAATTTATTAATTATAGCTGTTTAAATAAATCAATTAACCTAAGTACAGTTTATAATTATGCGAATATGCCGATAAAGCTTCAAACTGTTTAGTTACTTTTGGTTAAAATTTGTTAAAGTGAACGTTGAAAACCCCATTGCACTGCATTTTATTTTGCAGGATGAGCTTTACCTGCTCAATAACGATAAAAGCCTGTACAGTAGTATACACAGGCCTGTTATTGATGAGTTAATTGAAACCATTGTTGAAATTACGCCCGTTGATGAAACAGTTGAAGTTGTTGCCGTTGAAACACCGCTTACTTTTAACCCCCTGGGTGCCGGAAAAACAAATTTTTTGATTTTAGTGCACTACCCCGAGCATGAATTTATTGCCGAAGCCCATTTAACCGCTTTGGAAAACATACTAAAACGCAAAGGCCTGGCGATGGATGATGTAGCAATAGTAAACATGGCCAGGCACAGCGAGGCGCGTTTTGAATTTATTAACCGGCACTTTAAACCTGAAAAAATACTGGTACTGGGCGGTAATGCTTTACCTGCAGGTATTGGTGCCATCGAGCTTAATATACCACTGCAAATGGCCGGCAGTACTGCGCTTTACAGCTTTAGTTTTGATGAGATGATGGACAGTAACGAGCTTAAAAAAGCTTTTTGGGAACAGATGAAGAATTTGTAACTATCGCTTTTGACTGTCGGCGAATTGACTCACCCCGACTACGCTACGCTGGTCGACCCTCTCTTCGCCCGCGGCGTAAAGAGGGTAAAACTTATTTTAATTTTTATTTAGACGATGCAGCAATTAGTATTTGCCACCAACAACTCCCACAAACTGCAGGAAGTAGCGGCAAAAATTGCCGGCAAAATTAAATTATTGAGCCTTGATGATATTGGCTGCCACGATGATATTGCCGAAACCGGCAGTACCTTCAGAGAAAATGCTTCAATTAAGAGCCATTATATATTCAAAAAATATGGTTTGAACTGCTTTGGCGATGACAGCGGCCTGGAAATTGACGCCCTTAACGGCGAACCGGGCGTGTACTCGGCACGTTATGCGGGCGGGCATGGTAACCATGAGGCTAATATGGATAAGGTGCTTGAGAAGCTTAAAAATCAGACTAGCCGCAAAGCCCGTTTCCGCACGGTAATATCGCTGATATGGAATGGTAAGGAGATTTTTTTTGATGGGGTTATTGAAGGCACCATCCGCCAGGAACGCAGCGGCACCAAAGGTTTTGGCTACGACCCTATTTTTGAGCCCGCAGGCTACAATATCACTTTTGCCGAAATGAGTTTGGAGGAAAAGAACAATATTAGTCACCGGGCTTTGGCAGTGGAGCAATTGGTGGACTTTTTGGAGGGGTGTAATAATTATTAAACCACTGTCATGTTGAGCGATAGCGAAGAATCTAAAAAGCGGTGCACCAAGCGATGGGTAATCCAACCTTTCAAGGGGTGGTACATTAAGCGACAGATGTTTCGCTGCCGCTCAACATGACAGTGTTTATTATTTCTTACTACCCGTCGTATCCTTTTTTGCCGGTAATGCCGGGCTTAGCGTTGGCGGCGGGATAGTTGCAGGCGTACTTGTACCTGTGCCGGGTGTTGCGGGTTTAATTGCAGGTGCGGTTGTTACGCTATCTTTTTTAGCGGTTATGGCGGGCTGCGTTTTGGGCAATATCTTATGAGTAGTATCTGTTAATTTGTGGCTTGTATCGCTTGCCGTGCTATCCTTTGCTGTTTTGGGATGGCCCGAAACCGTATCTTTTGCCACTATTTCTTTGCCCTTGCTGTCGTACATCTTTTTAGGGCGTGGTAAACCGGCTATTTTGCCTTTAGTGGTATCGCGCTTTTTGTTGTAGGATGGGATGATGGATTCTTTGGATACCGGACGGTTCTTTGGCTTCCAGATAAAGTTTTTGAGTATTTTATCGTCATCCTTTACCTTTTCAATAGGGATGTAGCGGTTATCGGCCTTGGTTAAAAAGGCCATGTTAGTTACCTCGCTATTTTGGAGGTAAACCCGTATTCGGCTGCTAAATGAACGCTGCATATCCGTTACCAGGTTGGTGGCGCTATCCCGTTCAAAATAAATGGTTTCGGCATTGCCGTCAACATAAACGCTGTGGAGTTTGTCGTCCTTAAAAAAACCGCGCATCTTTTTGCCGCCCACCTGGTTAAAGTGTGTCGAGTCGCCCTTTTCAACATTCGCGATAAATGCCGGCGGGTACACGTACATATTATCCAGCTTTTTATGCTTCATCTGTAAAAATATGGTGTCGCCGGATATTTGCGAGCCCTCGGTCCACATCATAGGGTGGGTATAGCAGCGTATGGTAGAATCGCTGTTGCTGTAAAAAATGGAATCGGCCACCGCCTGCAAATCCGATTTAAATATTTTGGCGCTATGGAAAGCGTAAATAATACGCACCCTCGAGGTATCGCGCAGCACCACATCCCTATCCAGGAAAGTTGAATCAATTTTGATTTTCTTTTTCTCAGCCGCCATTTTGGCGCTATCCACCGGTTTGACTTTTACAACTTTTACCGGCTTTGGTTTTGGCGCGCCAAAATAATCGCGGTGCAAATAGGTGGTATCACGGCTGCCGATAGTTGGTTTAACCGTTGTTAAAAATTTAGGCGCTGTTTTATAAACTATGGGCTTGGGTTTCGCTTTATGGGTACTATCCTTTATATGCGAAAGGCGCTCCAGCTCCTGCATCTTTTTCAAATCCTTAAAGGTTAATATCCGCGTTTCGATGGTATCTGCCGACATGTAAACGGAATCGCGCTTAACTTTGGAGGTATCTTTTTGTTTAGGCGATGCAAGTATGTTATGGGCGATAATATCGTTGGTATCGGCTTTTGCTACAACACCTTTAGCAGCATCTTTTATCTTTTTCTGGGTGCCCTTATCTATTTTTTTACTTTGGGCCTGTGCTATTTTTTTAGCCGAATCGATATTACCCGGCATCGGCAAACCCGGCATTGGTAAACCCGGCATTGGTAAACCCGGCATTGAATTGAGGTTAGCAGGCAGGTTTTTACTTTGTGCCCGTACCATTTTCTGCACTGAATCCACATTGGTTGGCATAGGCAAAGCAGGCATAGCGTTTAAATTGCCCGGCGATTGATTTTTTGTGGATGGTTGTTTTTTGCCTTGCTGGGGTTTGTTCCCGGCAACAGCTTTTTTGTTTTTTACTATAGATTTTTTGTTTAGCGAATCTGTTTTAGCTGTTGCAAGCACTTTCGCTGCGGTGGTATCGGTTTTGGTGGTGTCTTTATCCTCGGTAACTAAAATCACATAAGGGTCGCGGGTCATAATGGTGAGGTCGTTTGCCTTGAAATAGGTGCCCAGGCCGCCCAATATCTTTATCTTTTGCTCATTATCGTTAAAAGTAACATGCTTTACAGCGCGGCCATAGCCTTTTATCCTGTCGTAAAACAAAGTATCGCCCACTAATGATTTTGTTCCCTGGCGGTACATGTTCTTTTTTATGAATAAAGCCTGCTCGGTATTGGTATCATAAGTGCCCAAATCGGTATCAAGGGTATCTTTATCCTTGGTGCCATAAATATGCGTTGGTCCATAAAAATAGTTAATGCGCGTTTTGGAGTTATAGCGCATGGTATCGGTATTTATCAGCACATCGTTGGTAGTGCAAACCACGTTGTAACGGAAATAGGCATCGTGCGAGCCGGCAAAATAATAGCCGTTTTTACTGGTAATTGTATTGCCTTTGTTTACAATTTTACCACCGTCGGTATAAGTGCCAATTTTTGTGGCGGTGTTATAAACAAAATTATTAGTGGTTAAGGTGGCATCTTTATCAACCATAATTACATTATCGGTTAATACGGCTATTTTGGTATTGCCGTCGTAATGCAGCTTATCGGCATAAATGTGCAGCGTATCGCCCTGGTCAATAACCACATGGCTAAAAGCATCAAAGGCATTTTGCAGCTGGTAAAAGTAAGCACTATCCGACCGCATTTTTGAGAAATCCTGCTGCCAGGTGCCGTTATACACTTTTATAACACCGTTACCTTTAAGGCCCTCGCTTTTAGTGGACGAAATAAGGTGAACCTTTGATTTTTTTTGGCACATGGCAGTGCCGGCAATCATCAATATTAAAAGGCTTAAAACGTATTTCCTCACAATGGCAAAATTAGTTTTTTGTTGGGGTTATTAAATTAATAATTTTGATGAATGCTCCCGGTTAAAAATTTCACTGAATTTATAGCGCAAAACAGCTTGTTTACGCAAGGCAGCAAGGTACTTGCGGCGGTTAGCGGGGGTATGGATTCTGTTTTAATGGCACATTTATTAAAAAGCGCCGGTTTTAATTTCAGCATTGCTCATTGTAATTTTCAGTTGCGGGGCGATGAAGCCCTGGCCGACCAGGAATTTTGCCACCATTTGGCCGAACAGTTCCGGGTGCAGTTTCACACCATTAATTTTGATACCAAAGCTTATGCAGAGAGTAACAAAATATCTATCCAAATGGCGGCCCGCGATTTGCGCTACCAGTGGTTTGAAACTTTAAGGCAGCAGCACGATTACACCGTTATTTCGCTGGCGCACCACCAAAACGACGCGATTGAAACAATATTGTTAAACCTTACCCGCGGCACCGGCATTGCCGGCCTGCATGGCATACTACCCAAAAACGGCCACCTGGTACGCCCCCTGTTATTTTTAAAACGTGATGACATACAGGATATTATACAACAAAATAAACTGAAATATGTTGAGGACAGCTCAAACGCATCCGTAAAATATGCCCGCAATAAGCTGCGGCACGAGGTAATACCCAAACTAAAGGAGCTAAACCCCGGTTTGGAAAAAACCTTTGAAAACAACCTACAGCATTTTAGGGATATGGAAACCTTATTGGAGTTGCGGCTGGCGGAACTTAAGGAAGCACTTTTTATAAATGATGGCGATACGATATACCTGCCTTTGGCCGAAGTAAAAAAGCTAAACCCTCAGCGTTTGCTGCTATTTAAACTGTTGCAGGAATACGGTTTTAATGAAACAGCCGTTGATGATTTAATATCCGCGCTGGATAAACATGCAGGGCGGGTTTTTGAGAGCGGTGATTATAGTTTGTTGCTGGATAGAGAAAGGTTGATACTGACAAAAAAATCGCGGCAGCAAAACATCGATATAAAAATAGATGAAACTACGCGCGAAATAAATTTTGGCAATTATAAGCTGACTTTGCTGCATGATGATAGTCCGCTAATTATAAAGGATAATCCGCTGGCGGTATCAATAGATGCCGATTTGCTGGTATATCCTTTAACCATACGTAACTGGCAGCAAAGTGATTTTTTTTACCCTCTGGGGATGAAAAAGCGCAAAAAGCTAAGCGATTTTTTTATACAGGAAAAAGTGCCGCTTAACCAAAAAACTACCGTACCGTTATTGGTAAACGGCAATGGTGATATCATTTGGATAGGCGGTTACCGCCCCGACGAACGTTATAAAGTAAATGAGAACACTAAAAAAGTTACTATATTCGAACTGATAAAAATTTGAAGATTTGGTGATTTGAAGATTAATTGCAACAAGGCAATTCTTTAAATTTTGAAATCATTTTCAAATCTTCAAATCACCAAATTTTCAAATTAAATGGAAAAACCGGCCTTTACAGAAAAGCAATACCTTGGCAGGGAATTTATAGCTATTACCATACGCCTGGTAATGGCCATGTTTTGCTTTGCCGCTTATTTTTTTACCGACGCAAAGGAAAATAATAACGATTTGCTGGTGGTGGTTGGCTTTGCCATATTGGTTATTTCTATCATCATGGGCTTTTTGCTGCATTTCAGAACCAGGGTGCAAAACAAAAGCATTTTGCTTGATGGCCTTTGGACTACCCGCCTGGTGAAAATAGACCTTAACAGCATAGTTAAAGCCGAAAAAGGCGAATACAGCCGGTATTTATTTAACAACCCTGTTTATAATTTGCATAACAAAGGCACCATCCGTTTTTATACAAGCGGCAAAAAAGCGGTGCACTTAACCGATCGCGACGGGCTGGTTTATATCATCGGTTCGCAACACCCCAATGAATTGCTGAGGGCCATAGAGGCCGAAATGAAGAGCAGCAACTAATATTTTATACCTGCCCGGTATTATGTAAATATTATTGGCATAATAAATCCGTTTACATTTTATTCACGTAAATAGCATTATAAGAGTGCTAATAATGAATGATATGGATTTAAAGATAAAGGCGATAGCAGCAAATATCAGGCTTAAACGGGAGTTCAGGAACTACACGCAGGAGTACCTTGCGGCAAAATTAGACATTTCGCAAAACGCATACAGCAAAATTGAATTGGGTTATACCAAAATAACCCTTGAGCGCCTTTTCCAGATTGCCGCGGTATTGGAATATGATGTATATGATTTCATTAATTTTAATTCAGCCGATATGATAAAACTTGCCAGGCAAGCTTAGTTTAGCAAGCGCATACTGCAAAATCCTCCCACCATTATTAATATTAATTTAATATTTGTTACGCGGCATATGCTTATTTTTGCCTCGTAATGGATGCCAGCACCGAACAAAAACTCGCCCAAAAAAACATCAACCCCACAGCCATGCGCCTGCTGGTGCTTAACGCGCTGCTGCAACAAATTTCTGCTGTTAGCCTAAGCGATATAGAAAAAATACTTGAGCCGGCAGATAGGGTAACCATATACCGTACCCTAAAAACTTTTGAGGAAAAAGGCCTGGTACACATGATTGATGATGGCAGCGGATCGCCAAAATACGCCCTATGCCACGAAACCTGCAATGCCGGCCAGCACCACGATATGCATGTGCATTTTTATTGCCTCAACTGCAAAGAAACCTTTTGCCTGCCTAATTCAAAAATTCCCGACATTTTATTACCCGGTAACTTTACATCGTTAGAGATGAATTTGCTGGTTAAAGGCGTTTGCAGCAAATGCCAAAATTAATGCAATTCCATTGCATAGGTTTAACCACTTACTTTGCAGAAAATTAAATTTTGATAAAAATGGACACAGGTCCCGGTAACACACATCAATATACACCAATCTGCGTTTAATCGCCAACCTTATCTTTTTTGGGCGGCAGTAAACGGGAATAAGTTTTTACTGCTATGTTAAAAAGGAATACCAAAAAAAACGCTTACAAAACCATATATCTAAAGGCAAGTTTAACCGCCCTGTTTACGTTATTATTAGCGCCGGTTTTTGCGCAGGATACCGTAAAAGAGCAAATATTTAACTTCCATTTCCAGGAAACTACTATTACCCAGTACAAACCAGCCTTTAGCGCGCCGTACACCGGGCAAAACAGCCTTTTAACCACGCAGGAAACACAAACTTCTATTACCAGCACCTTATTTGGCGCTGCCCGCCTGTGGAAAGGTGCCGAAGCTTTTTTTGACCCCGAAATTTCGGGCGGCAGCGGCTTGAGTAAAACTTTGGGTATAGCCGGTTTCCCTAACGGCGAAACATTCAGGGTGGGCAGCACCGACCCTAAAATTTATATAGCCCGGCTTTATTTTAAGCAGACTTTTGGATGGGGCACTGAAAAAGATACCATTACCGACGACCAGGACCAACTGGCAGGCTTAAGAAGCAAGCGCTATTTCTCGATAGCTGTTGGAAAATTTGGCATGGCCGATTTTTTTGACGGGAACCAATTTAGCCACGACCCGCGCACCCAATTTATGAACTGGGCCTTAATGGATAACGGCGCCTGGGATTATCCTGCCAATACCCGCGGCTATGTATTGGGCAGCACCGCCGAACTGGGCCAGCCCGACTGGACGCTGCGCTTTGCCTTTACCATGGGCACCACCACGCCAAATGGTTCGGTATGGGATGCAAACATCGGCAAAACCAATTCTGAGACCCTTGAGTTTGAGAAGCGCTATACTGTAAACAATAAAAAAGGAACAGTGCGGGTTTTGCTGTTTAATAACAACGGCAAATTTGGCAATTACAGCCAGGCTATAAAACTAAACCCTACTGCGCCTAATGTTGATACAACTGAAACTTATGGCAGGCACAAATATGGCTTCGGGTTAAGTGGCGACCAGTATTTGAGCGATAATTTCGGCGTATTTGCAAGGGTAGGGTACAACGACGGCCATACCAATACCTGGTATTTTACCGAAATTGACCGCTCGATAAGCATCGGCGCAGTATTAAAAGGTACAGAATGGAACCGTGTTGATGACGAGGTTGGTTTGGCGCTTTTAGCTAACGGGCTATCCGCATCGCACCGCGAATATCTTGCTGATGGTGGCTACGGATTTTTGATTGGCGATGGTAAATTGAACTATAAACCCGAAATGATTGCAGAGTTATACTACAAGATAAACGCCTTCCAGAAAAAGTTTTGGCTTACGCCCGATTACCAGTTTATACTGCACCCTGCCTATAATGCCGACCGCGGACCGGTTAGCGTGTTTTCGATAAGGGTACATGTGGAGTTTTAAGCCTTGCTACCCAATCAACCTATCTTCAAAAAACAAAAATGGCAGTTGATTTTGTATGCCTTTAATTACCCATATTGGGCCGTTAGCGCAGTATAGTATTATTTTTATTTGCTTATCCTGTTTCTTTTCATATTCGGCCAAAACCTGCAGGCATGCCCCACAGGATGTTACGGGTTTGGTTAGCTGAAACTCATCGGTTTGGGCGGTTATGGCCATAGTTTCGATGGGATCATCGGGGTGATTTGCGCCCCAGTAAAACAGCGCCACACGTTCGGCGCAAAGGCCGGAGGGGTAGGCCACATTTTCCTGGTTACTGGCATAAATAACCTTGCCGCTTTGCAGGCGCATAGCCACACCTACCCTGAATTTTGAATACGGCGAATGAGAGTTGTCTAATGCTTTTATCGCATCAAGGCACAAGTCGCTGTCGGCGCTTTCCAGTTCGGTTAAGGCGTCGTATTCTTTAAAAGCTATTTTTATTTCGTGGTTAATCATATACGCCCTTGTATAAATAAGGGGATACAATATAGATATTTTTGAGCCGCTATAAAACAATAAAGTTTTTGAGTATTATTGTTTAACAAAAGCATTACAGCATGCAAACCTTTAAACCTTTATCTTTATTTGGTATTTTATTTATACTTATAACAAGCGGTTGCACTTTTTCATCTACTTATTTAGACAGGGAACAGGATAAAAAAGACGCCACAGAAGTTATCGGTGAGTTTTATTATTATAAACAAACAAACGATTCTAGTAAGATTTATGCCCTTTTTAGCAGTAAGTTTTACACTGTTACTTCCAAAGAAAAACTGAACGAAATCTTTACGGCTACACAAAACAAGCTTGGTACACTTAAAGACACAAATCTTGGGCAGTGGCAAACCAAGATTGTGGAAGGAACCAATCCATCTGCCGAATACGCACTGCAATATAAAAACGTTTATGAAAAATATACCGCAACAGAAACGTTCAGGCTAATGAAGGACAATGACGGTAAGATCAGAATAGTTGGTTATAACATTAGTTCCGACGGTTTTTTTAAATAGTTACGCTAATTGTGCCAGTGGTTCGGGCTCTTCGGCGATGGTTGGGTTTACGCTTTCGTCGTCTTTCTCTACCCTTAAATTATTTACAATGTGCTGCTGGCGGGTTGGGGTATTTTTGCCCATAAAGTATTCCAGCAGGCCTTTAATGTTGGCATCTTTTAGGATAACCGGGTCGAGGCGGATATCTTTGCCGATAAACAGGCCGAACTCCTCGGGCGATATTTCGCCCAGGCCTTTAAAGCGGGTGATTTCGGGTTTGGTGCCTAATTTGGCAATGGCGTTACGCCTTTCTTCGTCGCTGTAGCAATAAATAGTTTCCTTTTTATTACGCACACGGAACAGCGGTGTTTGGAGGATAAACACATGCCCTGCCTTTACCACATCGGGGAAAAACTGCAAAAAGAAGGTCATCAACAGCAGGCGGATGTGCATGCCATCCACATCGGCATCGGTAGCTACCACGATGTTGTTGTACCGTAATCCGTCAAGCCCGTCTTCAGGTTAAACTCCTCGTTTTCGTACACCACTTTTTTGGTGAGGCCGAAACAGTTAAGCGGCTTACCTTTTAAACTAAACACCGCCTGCGTTTGCACATCGCGCGATTTGGTGATAGAGCCGCTGGCCGAGTCACCTTCGGTAATAAACAGGGTGGTTTCCTGCCTGCGTTCGTGCTGGTCGTCGAAATGCAACTTGCAGTCGCGCAGCTTGCGGTTATGTAGCGAGGCCTTTTTGGCGCGCTCGTTGGCCAGTTTTTTTATGCCGGCAATATCCTTTCGCTCACGTTCTGATTGTAGTATGCGGGCTTTCAGCGCATCGGCAACAGCGGGGTTTTTATGGAGATAGTTATCTAGTTCTTTTTTGATGAAATCGCCGATAAAAGCACGCACCGATGGGCCTTCGGGGCCAATACTTTGCGAACCCAGCTTGGTTTTTGTTTGCGATTCGAATACCGGCTCTTGCACCTTAATGGCAATGGCGGCTACAATAGATGCACGGATATCGGAAGCATCAAAATCCTTACCATAAAACTCTTTTACGGTTTTAACCACTGCTTCGCGGAAGGCCGCCTGGTGGGTACCGCCCTGCGTAGTGTGCTGGCCGTTTACAAACGAATAATATTCCTCCCCGTATTGCTGACCGTGGGTAATTGCCAGTTCGATATCCTCGCCCTTGAGGTGGATAATGGGGTAGCGCAAATGCTCGGTATTGGTGTTTTTTGTGAGCAGGTCGTACAGCCCGCGCTCCGAAAAATATTTGGTGTTGTTAAAATTGATGGTAAGGCCGGAATTTAGGAATACGTAGTTCCATATCATGCTCTCCACAAATTCGGGGATAAAGCGGTAGTGGCGGAAGATGGTATCATCCGGCACAAAATTGATGGCAGTGCCGTTGCGCTGCGATGTTTCCTTTTCGGTTTCATCGCGAACGAGCTCGCCTTTGGCAAATTCGGCTATTTTAGTGCGGCCATCGCGGTATGATTGCACGATGAAAATGTTGGATAGCGCGTTAACCGCCTTGGTACCTACACCATTTAAACCTACAGATTTCTGGAAGGCCTTGCTATCATATTTACCGCCGGTATTTATTTTTGATACGCAATCAATCACCTTGCCCAGCGGTATCCCGCGGCCATAATCGCGCACAGATACTTTATGGTCGCTCATGCTGATTTCTATCGAGCGGCCCGAGCCCATCACAAACTCATCGATGGAATTATCTACAATTTCCTTCAATAACACATAAACCCCATCGTCATAAGCCGAGCCATCGCCCAGTTTACCAATATACATACCCGGGCGCAGGCGGATATGTTCCTTCCAATCAAGCGACCGGATACTATCATCATCGTAATTAACTTCTGCCATTGTTTTAGTATCAAGTAGTTAGTATTTAGTAGCAAGATTGAATTGCTTATTGCTGAGTACATAGCTTGCCGCTATCAGCAAAAATAGAATTTAAGCGCAAATACGGCGGGTAAATATGTTAACTTATTAACATTAGTTATTGGCAGTTGCCTTAAAGCGCAGGCTGTGGCTGGCGCGGTAAACTTCCTGGTAAAACTCAGGGTCTTTTTGGTTGGTAAAATAAATAGCCACCAGTGTGCCGGTATGGTTTTTTTGCAGGCAAATGAGCAAGGCGTATTTATAATGTTTGGTATCGGGCAAATCGAGCAGGTTAAGCAGGTACGATTTGCCGGCATCGGCGTTATAGCGCGTCAATACCTCGGGCGGCATATTGCGCGTCATAAAATTATCATCGCCGGTTAGGGCTATGGCATAGGCCTTGCCCATGGCCATATACATAGAATCGGGGTTGGCCAGGCGTGTATTTTTATTGTATTGGTTTTGCTGATAGCTTATCCAGTTTTGCTTTTGCGATTTTACCTCGAACCAGCACTCAAAACCTTTGCCCGGCAGTTCCATAGCAAAATCGAACGAAAAA
>Ga0302309_10001944_pt1 | contig 17982 bp, 20 predicted proteins | sample III_Palsa_N1_1_FD_200453 | JGI IMG/M metagenome (GOLD analysis project Ga0302309, IMG submission 200453) | Peat permafrost microbial communities from Stordalen Mire near Abisko, Sweden - III_Palsa_N1_1 | ecosystem: Environmental > Terrestrial > Soil > Palsa > Peat permafrost | place: Sweden... | reverse complement strand
CTATTAAAACAAGCTTTTGCTATCGCTAAACAACAAACAAAATACAACGAAAATTATTCAAATATTATTTGCTTTTAAACACAGTTCATGCTGAGGCACTCGAAGCATGCGGGCAGGCCTTTACGCTCATGCTTCGAGTGCCTCAGCATGACAGGCCGGATTAAATTTATTCCTCCTTTTTTGGGATATTCTTCGGATTAAAACGCGGCTTGTAAGCCGGCTTTGGCGCGGTGTCCTCGGCTTGTGGAGTTTCAGGTAAAATATCAGCAGGTTTTTCTTCAACCGGCTTTGGCGGTGTAGCTGCCCTGAATTTAGGTGTGAAACCTAATTTTGGTGCTGGTGCCACAGCAGGTTCAGCAGGTGTTTCGGTTATGTCTTCTGAGGATGATTCAGCGGCCGGTTTTGGTGGTGCAGCCGCCCTGAACTTTGGCGTAAAACCTAATTTTGGCGCAGTCGCAGGTGGTTCGCTTAAGCTTTCGGTTATGGTTTGTTCGGCAAGCGGGTTGTCTATCTTAACCTTTTCGGTTTTAACCTCGGGTGCCATTACATATATAAGGCGCAGTTTATTAAACCAGTATTTTTTAGTATGGTCGAAACTTTTTTCGCCCATTTGCTCAAAGTGAATTTTAAATTCTGAAAACAACGCCGGCTCTGCCGCTTGCAGGGCATCCAGGTCAATCCTTTTCTTCTTAAAAAACTCTTCGAAAGTCATTGATTTTAATTTGAAGATTTGAAAATTTGATAATTTGAAGATGTTTTTTTGATTTGACAATTTGCTTCTCAATTTTCAAACCTTCAAATTCACACATTTTCAAATCAAATCTACATCTGTATTCAGCTTATTAAAATGTATGCCATTGCCGGTTTGTTCCCAATCTGCCAACTCCTCGTCGGTGGCGTTTTGCAGCGCGGGGAACCATTCCAAGGGGAAGGCCTGCTGTTTGCCATCTGCCTTTTCAACAAAAAGCAAACCATTGGCAAAGGTTACCTTAACTTTTTTTTCCTGCTTACGCGATGTGAATGTTGGCATCTGTTTAATTTGAAAATTTGGTGATTTGATAATTTGAAGATGTTTTTGATTGAACGATTTAATTTTCAAATCTTCAAATCAACACATCTTCAAATTGTACTTATTCCGCCATATTATGGTATACCGCTTGTACGTCTTCGTCTTCTTCCAGCCGGTCTATCAGTTTCATAATATCGGTAACCTGTTCTTCTGTTACTTCGTGAAACGATTGCGCAACACGCTCTAATTTTGCCGAGCGTACCTCTACCCCCAATTCTTCCAAGGCTTTTTGCATTTTACCAAAATCTTCAAAAGCGGTGTGTATTACGCCAATATCATTTCCTTCCTCATCGGCCTCAACAAAAAGGTCTTCCAGGCCGGCATCTATCAGCTCAAATTCCAGTTCTTCCAGATCGCGGTCGCCGGGTACAAAGGTGAAAACGGATTTACGCGTAAAAATAAAATCAAGCGAGCCGGTTTTCCCTAAAGCGCCACCATATTTGGTAAAATAGCTGCGCACGTTGGCCACGGTACGGTTGGTATTATCGGTAGCGGTTTCTACCAGTACGGCAACACCATAAGGCGCATAGCCTTCGTACACCAGTTCTTCATAATCTTTTTCATCGCGACTGATAGCTCTTTTTATGGCGGCTTCAACGCGGTCTTTAGGCATATTTACTGCCTTAGAGTTTTGCACTGCAGTACGCAGGCGACTGTTAGTGTTTACATCACCACCACCGGCTTTAACAGCCATTACAATTTCCTTACCCAAACGGGTAAATTGCACTGCCATTTTGGCCCAGCGCTTAAACTTTCTTTCTTTACGGAATTCAAATGCTCTTCCCATATTCTTTTAGTTCATTGTTGATGGTTCATAGTTCATAGCAAGTACGCTATAGATAATGAGCCGGATAAATATAATGTTTGTTTTATATAAGCCTGTAAAACATCATATAAAACCTTTTGCCTTTCAGCTTTTAGCTTTCACCTCCCCAAGGTTTTCCAACATATCGCTTACAATTTTAGGCAAATCGTATTTAATTTGCCAGCCCCAGTCTTTCCAGGCGTAGCTGTCATCTATCGATTGTGGCCAGCTATCGGCAATAGCCTGGCGCGGGTCGTTATCACTGTAGGTTATGTTAAAACCGGGTATTACTTTTTTAATCTCTGCTGCTACTTGTGCAGGGGTAAAACTAATACCGGCCAGGTTATAACCAGCGCGAATGCTCAGTTTTTCTTTAGGCGCATCCATCAGTGTTAGTGTGGCGCGTATGGCATCGTCCATATACATCATGGGCAAAGCGGTATTAGCCGAAAGAAAACTTTCATAACTGCCTGTTTTAATGGCTTCATGAAATATATCTACCGCATAATCAGTAGTGCCGCCGCCGGGTGCAGTCTTCCAGCTGATTAAGCCGGGATAACGTACGCTGCGTACATCCAGCCCATATTTTGTAAAATAATATTCGCACCAGCGCTCGCCTGCCAGTTTGCTAAACCCGTAAACGGTATTGGGGTCCATTACACAATATTGCGGCGTATTCTGGCGTGGTGAATGCGGCCCGAAAATAGCTATGGAGCTGGGCCAAAATACTTTGGCGACTTTAAACTCAACACAAAAATCAAGCACCTGTATCAGGCCGCCCATGTTTAAATCCCAGGCCAGTTTGGGTTTTTCTTCGCCTATGGCAGATAGCATTGCAGCCAATAAATAAACCTGCGTTGGCTTGTATTTTTTAAATAGTTGATGCAGGCTGTCTTTATCAAGCACATTTACCAGTTCAAAAGGCCCGGTGTTATTGTTATGTTCCGGAGGCTGAACATCAGATGCAATTACTTGTCCTTCGCCGTAAGTATTGCGCAGGGCGGCTACCAGTTCGGTGCCTACCTGGCCATTGGCGCCTATCACTAAAATCGTTTCACTCATGCATTGCAGGATTTAGTTGCAAAGGTAAAAATTTGGGCGAAATGATAAGGCGGCAACCAAACAAAGCTTTACCCGGATGCTGCTTTTTGACGTTTTTTTGTCAAATTGATAGGGTTTTATGCTTTAAAAAGCAAAAAAAATAGCATATTTGGGGTTTAGTTTAATATTTAACAATTTAAAAGAATGAAAGTCGCAGTAGTAGGTGCCACAGGCTTGGTAGGCACTAAAATGTTGCAGGTTCTTGAAGAACGCAACTTCCCCGTAACAGAATTAATCCCCGTAGCTTCAGCTAAGAGTGTTGGAAAAGAAATCACTTTTAAGGGTAAGCAGTACAAGATAGTTTCTGTAGAGGATGCGATAAAGCAGAAGCCCGATGTTGCCATATTTTCGGCAGGGGGCAGCACTTCATTGGAGCAGGCGCCGCTTTTTGCAGCAGCAGGCACAACAGTTATCGATAACTCATCGGCCTGGCGCATGGACCCTACTAAAAAACTGGTAGTGCCTGAAGTTAATGCCAATGTGCTTACCGCCGAAGATAAAATTATAGCTAACCCTAACTGCTCTACCATACAAATGGTAGTGGCCTTAAAACCATTGCACGACAGGTATAAAATTAAACGCGTGGTGGTATCAACCTACCAATCGGTAACCGGTACGGGTGTAAAAGCTGTTGCCCAGTTGTTTGATGAGCGTAAAGGTATTGAGGATGGGCCTAAGGCTTATCCATATACCATCGACCTTAACGTTATACCGCAAATTGACGTTTTTACCGCTAACGGTTATACCAAGGAAGAAATGAAAATGATACTGGAAACCCAGAAAATAATGGGCGACGATAGTATTAAAGTAACCGCGACTACGGTACGCATCCCGGTTATGGGCGGCCACTCGGAGTCGGTTAATATTGAGTTTGCCGAAGATTTTGATTTGGCAGAAGTAAGGGAAATTTTAGAAAAAGCACCCGGCGTTATTGTAACCGATGATACTGCTAACCTAAAATACCCTATGCCGCTTGATGCGCATGATAAAGACGAGGTTTTTGTAGGCCGTATCCGCCGCGACGAAAGCCAGCCAAACACCTTAAACTGCTGGATAGTAGCCGACAACCTGCGTAAAGGCGCCGCCACCAATGCCGTGCAAATTGCAGAGTATTTGGCTGCTAAGAATTTGATTGGGCAGGCGGTAGAAGTATAGTTAGTTGATTGGTTGATTAAGTTGATTGAGTGAATGATTTTTGTTATTCATTTAATAACTTAATTAACCACTCTCCTAATCTAACTTAATCAACTTATAAAAAATAGGGATGATCGGAAGATTATCCCTATTTTTATTTGATAATATTTGAGATGAAATCCTTTGCCTGTTTTGCATTTTTGTGTTGCTTTTTTGCATCGCTTACCCTTTTTGCGCAAACACCTAAGGCTATTGAGGCTGATTTGTTAGGGCGCATTAAAAAAATAGATTACTGGGCTATGCAACTAAACAATGATACAACAGGTTTAGCATTAGACTCTTTAAGTGATGTTAATAGTGATTTTGGTAACAAATTGGAAAGCGATGCCTTTAAATATCCTGTCACCATTAAACTTCCATTTGATTCATTAGTCAACGCAGGCCTTAATATCATTAACACAGATGATGGCTGTTTAAGAATTTATTTATGGGATACTCGTATGGGAGGTGCTCAGCATGAGTTCTCGAATATATTTCAATATAAAACACGCACAGGAACAGATACATTGTCAGATGTTCCAGCCGATCCGTACGGATCTCCCGGGCCTTTTGATAATATTTACCAATTCATTATAAACGGAAAAACATATTACTTAATTGCTTACTCTAATGAAATTGGATTTAACGATGTTTATAAAGGTATTATGGTGTTTGCAATTGTGAATGACAAACTTGAAACAATTAAGCTAATTAAAACTCAAAGTGGATTACACAGTCACCTAAATTGTTATTATACATCATCAGTAAATGACCCACAATACGATGATGGTGCCTATAACATTATATTTAATGGTGATAATAAGACTATTACATTGCCATTAATTGATGAAAATAATCGAATAACAGGTAAATACATCACCTACAAATTCACCGGCCAATACTTCGAACGGGTAAAAAACTAATTGCGCTTTTTTGCTTTCTTTTTTTGTGCTTCTGCTTCTGCCTCAGTATCCAACCGCCGTTTTTCACTTCGCATGCTGATAAAGGCATATACCGCGGTAAATATTACGCCCGAGAGCACGGCTTTGATAAGGGCATCAGAATAATTCTCTTTAAAAATGTAAGTGTTGGATAAAAACACCACCACCGTGTAAACCAAATAAACTATAAATATTTTGCGGGCCATGGGTTAAAGGTATAAATTTTTGATAGTTTTTAAATTTTAGAAAACCATCTCACTGTTCACCTGTAATTATATATGGTTTAAATTTTATAACCTTTAATTAAATATATAGTCATGGCAAGCTTAAGTAATCGTAAAGTAGCAATCCTTACCGAAGAAGGATTTGAGCAGGTAGAGCTAACCAGCCCCCTGGAAGCCTTAAAAAACGCCGGCGCAACGGTTGATGTGGTATCGCCCAAAAGCGGCAAAATAAAAGCCTGGGATAAAACCAACTGGGGCATCGAAATAAATGTAGATAAAGAACTAAGCACCGTTAGTCCGGATGACTACGACGCACTGGTACTGCCCGGCGGTGTAATGAACCCCGATAAGCTAAGGCAAAATAAAGAGGCAGTCGCCTTTGTATCCGCGTTTCTGGATGAAGGCAAACCCATCGCGGCTATTTGCCACGGCCCGCAAATGCTGATAGAAACCGGCATGATTGGCGGGCGTACATTAACATCATACCCATCCCTGCAAACCGACCTCCAAAATGCCCGCGCGCATTGGGTTGATGAAGAAGTGGTGGTCGACAATGGCCTGGTGACCAGCCGCCGCCCTGCCGATTTGGAAGCATTTAATAAAAAAATGATTGAGGAATTTGCGGAAGGTGTGCATAGCCACGCGTAAATAAAGAATTGTCATTTCGAGCGATAGCGCGAAATCCTACACCGCATGCAAAGCGGAAAGACATATTATAAAAGATTTCTCCCTCCGGTCGAAATGACAAGAATGTAAAAAGCAGAACATAATCAGTTCTGCTTTTTTGTTTAAATAGATTTTAGTAAATTTGATTATGGTACAATTGAGCGGTACATATAATAAAGGAAATATTACATTAGATAAAAAAGTATCTATAGATAAGCCTGTTAAGGTATTAGTCACTTTTATGGATGAAGATATAGCCATTGAACCAAAAAGGCTAACACTTAATGATTTTTCTTTTGCCAAATCGCGCGAGTTATTAAAGGATGTGCATACCAACCTTTCGGATGCAGTTGTTGAGGAAAGAAGATCATATCTGTGAAATTATTTTTAGATACATCGTCTTTAATAAAATTGTATTACACCGAAGAGGGTACAGCCCACATCGATAGAATATTTAACGAAAACCAGGTAGAAGAAGTCTTTCTTTCAGAGATATCAATAACTGAATTTTACTCCGCTATTTATAAAAAGGTACGTACAAGGGATTTATCCCTGCAAAATGCGAATGATATTTTAACCTCTTTTAATAAGGATGAAGATAAATATACATTTGTTTCCCTTGACAGAAATGTTATAAATGAGTCTCAAAAACTTCTAAAAAAATATGGCATCGAAGGCCTGCGGTCGCTTGATGCAATGCAATTTGCTTCAATAATTAGTATAAGGAGCCTAATAGATTACGTAATATCAAATGATAAGCTTTTTAATTCATTTTTGATATCAGAGGGCATTAAAATTTTATAAATGCCAAAAAAAGTCATCATCATAGGTGCCGGGATAGCCGGGATAGCAACAGCTATCCGTTTGGCAGTAAAGGGCTATACAGTTGAGGTTTTTGAGGCGAATAGTTACACCGGGGGAAAGCTATCGGAAATAGAAAAAGACGGCTTTAGGTTTGATGCCGGCCCAAGCCTGCTTACCATGCCGCAATATATCGATGAGTTATTTAAACTGGCAGGCAAAGAGCCGTCCGAATATTTCAACTACCAAAAGCTGGATGTGCTTTGTCAATACTTTTACGAGGACGGCAGCCAAGTAAGCGCTTTTGCCGATAGCGATAAATTCGAAGCAGAGGTTGCTGAGAAAATTGGCGAACCCAAATCAGCCTTAAAAAAATACGCTGCCAACAGTCGTAATATTTATAACATTACCAGCCATGTTTTTTTGGAGCGCTCGCTGCACCTAATAAAAACTTACCTGCGTTGGGATACTATCAAATCTATATTTCGCCTGCAGCGGATAGATGCGATGCGCAGCATGCACAAGGCGAATACCCGGTTTTTTAAGGATGAACGTATGGTGCAGTTTTATGATCGCTACGCCACCTACAACGGCTCCAACCCTTACCAGGCGCCTGCGACTTTAAATGTAATACCGCATATCGAGCAGCATTTCGGCGCTTATTTTCCCGAGGGAGGCATGTATGTCATTGTTAAAGCATTGGTAAAACTGGCGGAAGAATTAGGGGTACAATTTCATTATAATTCGACTGTTGAAGAGATTGTTTTAGATAGGCAAAAGGTTAAGGGAATAAAGGTAAAAGGTGAGGTGATTGTTGCCGATGTGGTTGTATCCAACATGGATATTTATTTCACCTACAACAAGCTGTTAAAAAATCATCCTAAGCTATTTCCCAAACGCATATTGAGCCAGGAGCGTAGCAGCTCGGCCCTGATATTCTATTGGGGGATAAATAAGCAATTTGTGCAATTGGATTTGCACAACATATTTTTCAGTGTGGATTACGAGGCAGAGTTCAATCACATCTGGCAGCAAAAGGATATTTATCACGACCCGACAGTCTACGTTAATATCAGCTCAAAATACAAACAGGATGATGCCCCTGCCGGTTGCGAAAACTGGTTTTTAATGATAAATGTACCCGCTAATACCGGGCAGGATTGGGATAGTCTGATAATCACTGCAAGGCAAAATATCATCAGCAAACTCAGTAAAAGTTTAGGCGAAGATATCAGCCAGCTTATCATTAGTGAAATCGTGCTTGACCCGCGCGGTATTGAAAGCAAAACCTCATCGTACCAGGGTTCGATATATGGCACAAGTTCCAACAACCGGTTTGCGGCGTTTTTAAGGCATGCCAATAAATCATCCAAAATAAACAACCTGTACTTTTGCGGCGGTAGTGTGCATCCGGGCGGCGGTATACCGCTGTGTTTGTTATCGGCGAAGATTGTGGGGGATATAATCTAAAAGGTGGGTCACCCTGATAGTCGAAGGGTAAGCGTAAAGGCCTTTGCCCGCATACTTCGACTACGCTCAGCATGACCCTATTGAACGCAATCCAAAGCCCTCCCTACCGGGGAGGGTTGGGTGGGGCATCCTCCACCAACTCCACCTCAGCCACCGGACTAAACAAATAAATGCGTTTGGTTTTGATCTCGGTACACTTAAAGCGCTTACGCAGTTTTTCATCCTTGCGGAAAATGCGACCATCCTTTAGTTTAAACAAGGCCTTTAAAGGTATTTTCTCAACCGTATAAACCGATTCCTTTGGCGCATCGTAATTGCGCAGGGCACGGTACAGGCTTAAATCAGAACAACTTGACGCGGCGGGATTATTGAGATAATTAACAATGGTATGCTTAATATCAGGCGGGAAAATTTCCTTCTCGAAAAAAGGCTGCATCATTTTTTTGAAGTTGTTTTTCCACTCGGTGCCATGCGGTTTGGCTTTGTGCTTATGCTCGTTCCAGGTATGCAGGTGCGCGAATTCATGCACGGTAGTCACCAGGAAGGCATAAGGGTTTAAATCGAAATTAACGGAGATGCGGTGGCCTTTGCCGTCGTGCGGCGCGCGGTAATCGCCAAACTTGGTGTTGCGGTTACGCGAAATTTTAAACTCACACTTAAAGTAATCAATCCAGCGGCCTATCAGCGGGGCAGCCTCGGGCGGGAGATATCTTTCTAAAACTTTTACTTTATCCAATTTTACCTCTGTACAAAGATAGTTAAAGGAGCTGGAAGCGTAAAGCAGAAAGGTAAAAGCGCGAAATAAGAATGAGTATTAAACCTTATCAAATTTATATTCTCTTGCTATTACAAATTTATTAAAAAATGGCTCTTCCCCCAGGTAAGGAATTTTAAACTCCTTTAATGCATCCTCTATGTCATAAAAATCATAAAACAAGTATCGCGGCATATTAATATGTTTTTTGTTATTAAGATAAATGATGATGCAGGGGATATCATTTTTATTGCCAAAATAAGATGAACTGTAGCCCTTTATTTTATCTGTTATATCTATTCTTCGCCATAGTAAATGATCTATTGAAGAAATGCGGTTATCAGTAATGATAAACCCATAACGGAGAGTAATAGCGATGTAATCAAACTGCAAGGCCAGATATCCGAATAAAAAAACAGCACACAAAAACATGCCCACATCTGTTGCAGAAAACTTGGTAAAAAATATAGGGATAAGAATATACATCAAATATAAAAACATACCCGATGCTACAAGTGCAAGAACAAGTAGTAAAAGATATAATGGATAAAGAAATCGGGTTTTAAAGTATTGCATTAATTAAAAGAGCTGATTTTACGTGTGATATGGTTTGTTTTACTAAGCTAATAATATTAATTTACTATGTAAAACTTCGCCATGTTAACAGCTATACTTAACCTTAATTTTGTTCAAGTGCCGACAGTATAGCAATGCAAAAAAGCTTTAATCTTTTTGCTTTACGCTTTCAGCTATCTATCCCTTTAACATCGTACATTCGGCAAACCATATTTACATGGATAGATTTATAATTCGTAATAAATTCTTTTTCTTCACCGGGGCTGCAATCTTTGTTGCATCCACTGTTTATTCTACTGTAAAAAATGATAATGGCACGCCCATATTAACGGTAACCGTACTGGGGATAATTTTAATGGTACTTGGCTTTAAAAAGCCTAAAGAAAAATAACGATCCATAAAAGCTTTGGTCTTTCTGCTTTACGCTTTCAGCCTTATTTCAATAAAACATACGTTATAAAACTCGCCAGATAAGCCAGCACGGTCATATAAGCGAATTGTATGGCAGGCCAGCGCCAGTTTTTGGTTTCGCGGTACACTACGGCCACGGTGCTGGCGCATTGCATGGCAAAGGCATAAAACATCATGAGCGAAAATGCTACTGCCAGCGTAAATACCGGCTTCCCGGTTTTGGGGTTCTTGGCCTCGTGCATTTTTTCGTAAACGGATTGCATCTTTTCCGAACTGCCGTTAACACTGTATATGGTGGCCATGGTGCCTACAAATACCTCACGCGCAGCAAAAGAGGTAATCAAAGCGATACCTATTTTCCAGTCAAAACCCAGCGGACGGATAACCGGCTCTATCACATGCCCCAAAACGCCTGCATAAGAGTTTTCCAGCTTGGCCGATGACACCGTGCGGCTTAAACTATCCGGGGTCATGGTTTTAGTGTATTGCGGCTGACTGTATTGTTTATCTATCCTAGCAAACCTGTTGCCCGGGCCATAACTGGCCATTACCCATAGTATAATGGATACAGCAATAATTACTTTTCCGGCCTGCAAAACAAAGGCTTTGGAGCGTTCGTACATGGAATAAACTACGTTATTCCAGCGGGGCATGCGGTAAACGGGCAGCTCCATAATAAAGTAGCCCTTTTCTTTGCCCTTCAAAATAAATTTAAATACCCATGCCACTACAATGGCCGATACCAGGCTGAACAAATACATGCCAGTTAGCGCCAGGCCCTGCATGTTAAATACCCACCATACGTTATGATTAGGCACTACCAAAGCAATTAACAAAGTATAAACTGGCAAGCGTGCCGAACAGGTTACCAGCGGCGTAACCATTATGGTTATCATGCGGTCCTTCCAGTTTTCAATGGTACGGGTGCTCATTATGGATGGCACCGCGCAGGCAAACCCCCCTATTAAGGGCACTACCGATTTCCCGTTGAGTCCAACTTTACGCATCAGCTTATCCATCATAAAGGTAACGCGGCTCATGTAGCCAGTATCTTCCAGTATGGAGATGAAGGCAAACAGGATAGCAATTTGCGGGATAAATACCATTACACCGCTTAGCCCGGCAATAACGCCATCAACCAGTAAACTGGTTAGCGGGCCGGCGGGTAATACGGCATGAAGGCTGTTTTGTACCCAAACAAAGGCATCGGCAATTAATGCCATGGGGTATGACGACCAGGAGAAAATGGCCTGGAACATAAACATCAAAATGCCGAAGAATATAATGAAGCCAAATACCTTATGGGTAAGCACCTTATCTATTTTGTTACTGAAGGTTTCGGCATGCGCGGTAGTAGGTTTTTTAACGGTATCGTAAAGCAAATCGTTAATAAAGGCGTAGCGGGCAATGGTTTCGGCGCCCTGCGCTTTTTGCGAGTTAAAGGAAAACTCCTTTTCCAGTTCCTCTATCCGCTCGTTTTCCGCGGGCGTTAAAAACGTGAGGGTTTCGTGCTGGTGGGCAAGCTGCAGGGCAAGGTAGGGGTTATCAATATGTAGCTCGCGGCCAATGCTTTCTACCAGTTGCGGGGCAATGGTGGTTACATCAATGCTGTCTTCCTGCAAGGCAAATTTATTGGCGAATGATATGGCACTTTTTAAAGCTTCGGTACCCTCGTTTTTACGGGCGGCTATAGGTACCACAGGTACGCCCAGTTTTTTGGCGAACAGGTTTACATCAATATTAATGTCGCCTTTTTTTGCCAGGTCCATCATGTTTAAAGCCACCACCACGGGTATCTTTAAATCGGCCACCTGCGAGTACAACAGCAAATTCCGCTTCAGGTTGGAGGCATCAAGAATAATAACAACTAAATCGGGACTGTGCGGGTTTGATTTATCGGCTAATACCGAAAAAACTATCGATTCGTCCTGGCTTTTAGGATAAATGCTGTAAGTACCTGGTAAATCTATTAGTTCGGCGCGGCGGCCATCGGGCAATGTAAAATAGCCGATTTTTTTATCGATGGTAACACCCGGAAAATTTCCAATTTTTTGATTAAGACCGGTTAAAACATTAAAGAGTGTTGATTTACCGGTGTTGGGGTTACCTATAAGCGCAACTCTTATATCAGCTTTCACTTATAAAAATTCTACTGCAAAACTATAGTAGAGGCTTCGCGCTTACGTAAACTTAATTGGTAGCCCGATACGCTGATGGCAATGGGATCGCCAAGCGGGGCCATGCGTTCAACTTTTATTTCTTCGCCGGGTAAACAGCCCATTTCCATAAGCTTTACCGACATTTCAAGGTCTGTAAATTCCTTTACTATCCCTATTTCGCCAATCTCAAGTTCCGAAAGCCTCATTTGTTATATTTAAACTTGAACAAATGTAAGCTTATTTATATTAAATCCAAATAAGATTAAGAGAATAATTGGGGATTTGAAAATTATGATTTAAAGATGAATTATGCTTTGGGATTTGTGTGATAAAAAGTGTGGTTGATTTTGCTTGAATAGAATGTTGTTTTAGGTGAAGGTTTTGATTTATTATTTGGAATAAATAAATCATAATACTAGTATTTATTTGGGCGTTGCCTGTGGCCCGTGCTTTCCGCTCATACTGCACAGGCCTTAGTCACGGGCCGGTATCCGCTGCAATCACTAACGCAAGCATCCTTATGCGTGGTTCTGTTTATATATCCAAATTTGGGGCAGCCACAGCCTTTGTGAAATATCCCGCACGATGAAAGGCTAATTACCAGTGCCATCATTAATAATAAAACAAATTTATTTTTTTTCATCCTTCCAAAGTAAACGTAATTAATACGCTAAAAAATATAAGGCCCACTATTATATAGCGGGCCTCTGGTATTTTAATAGCGTTCTTGTTTAAATTAAACGCCTATAATGGCTTCGTAATCGCTTGCTGAAAGCAATGCGTTTACCTCATCAGCATTGCTTAAGGTAATTTTTACCATCCAGCCATCGCCATAAGGGTCGCTGTTAACCAATTCGGGCTGGCTATCCAGCAGAGGGTTTGTGGCGGTAATAGTGCCATTAACCGGCATAAACAAATCCGAAACTGTTTTAACGGCCTCAACCGTGCCAAATACCTCTTCTTTGGCTACATCTTTTCCTACCGAGGGTATATCTACATAAACAATATCGCCTAATTCGCGCTGTGCAAATTCGGTTATGCCTATGGTAGCTTCGTTACCTTCAATTTTTATCCACTCGTGGTCTTTGGTGTATTTTAGTTCAGCAGGAAAATTCATGTTTGGTTATTTTTTTGTATCCAAAAGTAATAAAACTTAAACAAAAGAAAATAAATTAACATATTTAGCGTGAATATACCTGCATAAAACTATTGCGGTAAAAACCTGTTAATTAGTAATAATGCCAAAAACTTACAAATGAGAAAAATCGGACCGGCAATAGCTGTTTTGCTGTCGGCTTGTGTATTGCAGGCCTGCAGCTATAAAGGGGTAAATAATTACACCGCCAACCAGGATACTACAGCTGTGCAGGATACATCCAGTACTTTAAACTTGTCGGTTGATGAGCACGATTTACAATTTGCATTAACAGCTGCAAATGGCAATATGGCCGAAATTGCCTTAGGTAAGCTGGCTATTGCACGGGGGCGAAGCAAAAAAGTTAAAAATTTTGGCGCCATGATGGTGAAAGACCACAGCAAGGCCGATACTAAACTGGCGCTTATTGCCAAAGCAAAAGATATCGACTTGCCTAAAATGCTGGATACCGCTACGCAAAGAAAGATAGACCTGCTATCCGCAAAATCCGGGACTGATTTTGATAAGGCCTACATAAATTATATGATAGCAGATCATGAAAAGAATGTTGCTTTATTTACGGATGAATCAAAAAAACTGCAGGACCCCGATTTGCAAGCCTTTGCCGTAAAAACGCTGCCTGTTTTGCAAACCCACCTTGATGCCATTAATGCCATACATGATAGTATGCCTTAATTGCAATAAAAAGGTATTTTTACAGCACAATCATCTATCCAAATAAAATGTCGAAACCTATTGTTACCGGTATAATGGCTTACGGAATGTCGGGCAGGATATTTCACGCGCCGTTTTTAGCCACTAATCCCGCGTTTGAACTAAAAGCGGTTGTGGAACGCCACGAAAAAAAAGCCGCAAAAGTATATCCCGAAATTATCAGCTATAACAGTATTGATGAGTTAATAGCTGATGATGAGCTTGAATTGATAGTAGTAAATACCCCAAACTACCTGCATTTTGAACATGCCAAAAGAGCTTTGGAAGCGGGCAAGCACGTATTAATTGAAAAACCTGCGGCGGCTACCGTTGCCGAGGTGCTGCAACTTTATGACTTGGGCCGCGAAGTAAACCGGCATGTAATGGTTTACCAAAACCGCAGGTACGATAGCGGCTTTTTATCGGTAAAAGAAGTAATAGAAAGCGGCAAACTTGGCGAACTGATTGAAGTGCATTTCCGTTTCGACAGGTATAAGGCTGCGATAGGGCCTAAGCTGTTTAAAGAAAAAGGCAATATGCCTGCCAATGGTCTGGTATACGACCTTGGTGCGCATTTGGTAGATAATGCCATAAGTTTATTTGGCCGGCCATTGTCGTTCGATAAGGTTACTGCAACACACCGTGAGGGATCTGAAGTGCCTGATTATTTTAGTTTCCGCTTGGCATACCCGAACCAGTTACAGGTTTATTTAACATCGAGCCTGCTTACTGCCGAGCCGCTCACCGGCTTTATTGTAAACGGCACCCTGGGCACCTACATAAAAAACCGTACCGATGTGCAGGAGGCGCAACTGGATGCCGGCATGCTGCCAACCGACCCCGCCTATGGCATTGAACCCGCAGGCAATGAAGGCAAGCTGGTAACAATCGGCCCAGATAACAAAAAGAATATAGAATGGGTACCAGGCAAAAAAGGATGTTATGAACTTTTATTTGAGGCGGTGTATCATACTATCCGTAATAATGCGTTATTCCCTGTAACAGAAGAGCATATTGCCTGGCAGCTGGAGTTGCTGGAAAAGTAAAAATATCGTAACTATGCTTAACTGAATTTTTATAAATGATTTACATCAATACCATGAAGAGGATATTCTTTTTTTTAGGCTTAATTTTAGCTTTCGGCTGTACTCAGGCACAAAATAACACCGCTGCAAAACCTGCGGTACCAAATATTGAAAACATACCTCATTATAAAATATTAACCAAGGACAGCACCTATCTTACCGATGCCAACCTGAAAAAAGGCAAGCCGGTAATGTTTATCTACTTCTCGCCCGATTGTACGCATTGCCAGCACCTGATGTACGAGATGAAACCCGAAATGGATAATTTTAAGGATATACAAATTGTGATGGTAACCTTTACCCGCATTGATATGCTAAAAATGCTAAAGGAATTTTATACCGATTTTAATTTGAAGGCCTACCCTAATATCTCTATGGGTACCGAGTATCCTAACTATGCCCTGCAACGCTACTACCAGGTAGCCATGACCCCATACATAGCCATTTACGACCACAAAGGCAAACTGGTAAAATCATTTGTAAAAGCCCCAAAAATGGATGAGCTGGTTGCAGCGGTGAAGAAAAGCTGATTAGTAAAGAGTATCAAGTAACTAGTATCTAGTATCAAGATAAAATAGGAATGCATAATTTTAAAGAACTGAAGGTTTGGAAGGCAGGGATTGAAATTTGTAAAACTATATTTGAGTTAACCAGGAACTTTCCGCAAGAAGAAAAATTTAGTCTCACTTCACAAATGACGAGGTCGGCGGTTTCTATACCGTCTAATATTGCGGAAGGATGTGGGAGAAAATCTAATAAGGAGCTTTATCAATTCCTTAATATTTCATTAGGCTCTTCATTTGAGTTAGAAACGCAGGTAATTATCGCCCAGTAATTTAATTACATATCAATAGAAAAATCAGAAAGCATTTGTGCATTAATCATTGAGATACAAAAGATGATTAACGGACTCCAAAAAAGTCTAAATACTTGATACTAGCTACTTGATACTAACTCACTATTGCTGTTGCTGTTGTTGAACCATTTCCATATACCGCTGGTAGCTGTTTTTTGATACTTCGGTAACCTGGCTTGCATTGGTTACTTCAATTACCTGCTTATCGGTAAAAAAAGATTCTTCTTCATCAACGGTTACGGCAACTTCCAGTTTGTGTTTTGCAGCACCTTTGTAAACGCCTTTTACCGGGGAACAATCCGAAAAATTACGACCTACAGCAAGCCTCACGTGGGTTTCATTAGCGATACAGTTATTAGTGGGATCGAGGCCTAACCAGCCGTAGTCGGGTATGTACGCTTCGGCCCAGGCGTGGGTAGCGCCTTCGCCACGCATACCGTTTTGCCCGGTGCATATATAACCGCTCACATAGCGGGCCGGTATATTAATAATGCGCATCATTTCCATTAAAATATGGGCAAAATCCTGGCAAACGCCGGCTTTTATTTTCCATATTTCATCCAAAGTGGTATCAACAGTAGTTACTCCTTTTATATAATCGAAGTTGGCATATACATATTGGCAAAAGCGTAAAACTACCTGGTAGGGGGTGTCGTCTTTTGATTTTTCGGCTTCAACAATTTTCCTCAATTCGGGCAGGCCTTCAAAATATTCCTGCTTTAAAAAATCAATATAAGGCACCATGTTTTGCAGGCGCTTTAAATCTTCCCATTGCTGCCCGGGAAAAATATCGTTAACCGGCAGGTTTTTATGTTTGGTGTTGACTGATATTTTTGAGCTTATGGTCATATCCATATGCGGTTCGATATAGGTAAAGCTGCCTACTTCGTTGCCGTAATAATCTACATGCTTATCCACAAGCGGATTGCCGGTAATGGTAATATCTTGCTTTAAAACCTCCTGGTATTCGTCCTGTATCGGGAAAAGAATAATCTGGTTGGCACTGTCGCGTACAGGGCTATCATAAATGTACCTGGTAACGTGTTTTATTTCTATTTCCGGCATAATATCAATTTATTGATTTGATAATTTGAAGATTTGAAAATTATCTGTCGATGAACTAAGCTTTAATACTTTGAAATGTTTCATATTAATTTCAATCATCAAATTTTCAAATCGCCAAATTTTCAAACTATTGTTAAGAGTGAGCAAAATAATGCTCATTCAATTTATTACCTATCCCGTAAAGCTCGCCGCGTATTTGGGTAAGGAAAGTATGCAAACCCTCTTCCCTTATGCTTTTTACCGAACTGTATTTTATGCGGCTTTGTAAGCGGCCAATCTGGAACGATAAGTCGCGGAAATCGTCCATGTTACTCTCATTCTTCAACCGCTCAAAATACCGCTGTATGTTGTTTACCGAGTAAATTACCGAGCGCGGAAAGTCATTATTCAAAGCCACCTGCTCCAATACATTTTCGGCCTCAAAACCTTCGCGGTAAGTTTTTAAATAGAGTTCATAACCACCCAATGAAAGCAATAGATGTTTCCAATAAGTAGTATCTGTCAATAAATCGGGGTTATCATCAATCGACCCAAACTTGGTATCCAAAATATCAACCGACTGTATGGCGCGTTCCAGGTACTTGCCTATGTTCATAAAGCTGCGGCCCTCGCCGCGTTCCATAGTAATTTCAACCGTGCCGTAGTAAAGCATTACCTGTTTTATCAGGATGTCCAATACGCCTATAGGGTCTTCGCGCTGTAAGGCCCTTTCGAGTTTGGGATCTTTTATAGTGTGATAGTATTCGTTAAGGCATTGCCATAAATCCTTGGAAATATGCTCCTGCACGCTACGAGCATTTTCGCGCGCCAGGGTGATAATGCTTAATACCGAATTGCCGTTGGTTTTGCCGGTAACCATGTACTTTAATACCGCGCGACTGTCATTTTCCAGCTTGGTGCTTTCCTCATCATCCAAACCGGCAAATATGCGGATAACCGGCTCCCAGGTAAATTCCTGCACGGCATCCTGCGACGAA
>Ga0302309_10001942_pt1 | contig 17997 bp, 20 predicted proteins | sample III_Palsa_N1_1_FD_200453 | JGI IMG/M metagenome (GOLD analysis project Ga0302309, IMG submission 200453) | Peat permafrost microbial communities from Stordalen Mire near Abisko, Sweden - III_Palsa_N1_1 | ecosystem: Environmental > Terrestrial > Soil > Palsa > Peat permafrost | place: Sweden... | reverse complement strand
TTTTGTGAATTCGTTTGAGAAAGCGTTAGAAGTTGGAAATAACTTTAATGATATTTTTGTAATTGGTGGTGAAAGGATTTATAAAGAAGCATTAAAACATGAATCTTGTCAAATTTTACATTTATCGATTTTAAATAGGGATTATAAATGTGATACATTTTTTCCTCAAGAATATCTTTATAATTTTAAAATTATTTCCGATCAAATTAATGATAATTATATTTATCGTAAATGTAAACGTCTTGGAAATAACGATATTATAAACACTGATGAGATTCAATATTTAAATTTGATTAAGAAAGTATTAAAAGATGGAATTTATATTAATGATCGAACAGGAATTGGAAGAATAACTTTAATGGGCACACAAATGAGATTTAATTTAGAAAATAATATATTACCATTACTTACAACGAAAAAAATGTTTACAAAAGGAATAATTGGAGAATTACTATGGATGATAAAAGGACAAACAAATTCAAAAATTTTGGAAGAACAAGGAATTAATATTTGGAAAGGAAATTCTTCAAAAAAATTCTTAAAAGATCAAAATTTAAATTATGAAGAAGGAGAGTGTGGACCAATATATGGATTTCAATGGAGAAGATTTGGAGCAAATTTTACAGAAATAAATCCATTATTAAATATCTTTAATACTATATTTTCTTATAATGAATCTAATGAATCTAAAAAATCTAAAAATCATTATGAATCTGAAAATACATTTGAAATTAATAATATAATTTTGGATTATATGGATATTAATAAAGGATATGATCAAATTGCTGAATGTGTTAGATTAATAAAAGAAGAACCGAATTCTACACGAATGATCATTTCAGGGTGGAATCCAACACAAAATAAAGAACAAGTATTACCAGCATGTCATACTTTATATCAATTTTATGTTGATCCTTATAAAAAAACATTAAGTTGTATGTTGACACTTCGATCAAACGATATTGGATTGGGAATGCCATATAATATTTGTTCAGCGAGTTTATTGACATATATGATGGCAGAAGTTTGTAATTTAAAACCAAAGGAATTGATTTATAGTGTTGGAAATTATCATATTTATTCTAATCATGTAGAACAATTAAAAGAACAAATGGATCGTAAACCGTTTAACTTTCCTAAATTTAATTTCAAAAGAAAAATAAATGATATTAATGATTTTAAATTTAATGATTTTATGATTACAGATTATCAATCATATCCTACTATTAAAATGGAAATGGCAGTTTAAAATTAATTATTTTACTTAAAATAATTAACATTCACATATTTTCATAATATCTTGACCCTGATAGAAATCAATGAAAGTATCTGATCTAAATATTTTAAAAAATATATTATCAGAACAAAATGAACATAACAATATAGTATTATATTTAAGTTCTTCTTTTGTTTTAGAAGAAGAAAATTTAACAATTGATGATTTTAATAATTTCCAATTTTCTTCTTTTTGATCGGTTAAACATAAACCACATTTTAAATTTTTCAAAGTTTCCTGACCACCAAATAATAAATTTTTACATTTTTTACATTTACCAATATAATTGAAAAGATTTGTTATTTTTTTATACAAATCTACTGCTTTTAATTTAGTTCTACTAATTAAAAATTTTTTGGGTAAAAATCCAATAAACCAAGGAAGTCCAGTTGATATTCTACAAAAAGTTGTTTTTTCATATTCATAATATTTATGAGAGCAATATATACAAATATATTTATTTTGACTAAAATAATAAACGATATTATCTAAAAATATAAAACATTGAGAACAGTATTTACTATATTTATATAATTTCAATATTTTTTTGGTTGATGGATAAGCATATTTTAATATTAATTTCTTCAAATTTTTATTGATTGAAATATTCAATAATTTTAAACAATATTCATTTATTATATTCATTTTTATTTATTTATTCATTTATTAGTAAATGTTAGTTTTTGTTGTTTAGTTTTTATTAAAAATCCATTTATCTCTTGAATCAATAAAACAACATTCGTCATCTTTGGGTTTAACAATTCTAATATTCCATCCATTTTCTTTTAATTCTTTCAATATTATCTCTCTAGTTTCAATTAGAATATCAGATGAAATATATGCTGAAAATATTTTACCATTATATTTAATCATTGAATTATAAAAATTATTTCGTAATTTAACAACATCATCTTTTATTTTTTTTCTTTATAATTTCTTGATAAAGATGTAATATTTTCAGGTGTAGGAAATGTTAAAGTTGTTAAATTGGTATTTTTGTTTATTAAAGTCTTTAATTCTTTAATATTTCTAGTTTTCTAAATTTAAAATTTTTTCCATTGATTGATCATTAGGTCCCTAAAAACTCATTTCTAATTTATTTAATAGTGTTTAATTTATTAAATATTTAATAAATTAAATTTTAGTTTTTTTATGTGTTATTAAACCATTGTTTAAAATTAAATTGATTTTTTAAATTTCATTGGTCTTCCAAAAACTGGAACAGTCGGTCTAGCAATTGGAACTCGTAAAGAACCATTTTTCATATAATCAATTTTGATTTGATCAACAATTTCTTGTTCATTTTGAATATATTGTTTAGAAGTTGATGAATCTTCATTTTTTTTATAATCAAATGATAAATTTTCTTCTAAATCTTTAATTTTTTCATTAATTTTATTTTCTTGAAAATTCTTATGATAAGTTTCTAATTCTTCATCTAATTGTTCTTTTCTAATATCCGTTGGTAATGTATCCCATTCAGTATCAAATAATTTAACATCTGCTTCATCGGCTAATTCTTTTTCAATTTCATATTTAGTTGCTTTGTTATTAAATAAAGGTCCATTTAATTTTTGATGAAAAGTTCTTTCATCTTTAGATTTTACATTATTTTTTAATAAAATTAACAAACTTTTAAAAGCAATTGATCGTGATTCAACGAAACTTTTTGACATTCCATATGTGGGAATATAATTATCACAATATAAAGTATATGTAAATGTTTTGGTGTGATTATCATAATAATATTCATGATTTACTTCTTTAATTTTTTCTTTAATTACCATCATTTGAATGATATCTTCTGCAGATTTAGATATTTTTTTTAATTGTTTAACACTTTCATTTAATGAATTGAATAAAATTTTAACTTCTGAAAAATTCATTATTTATTTTAATAAATGATTTTTTTATTATTGATTGTTAATAAAAAAATCAGTTTTTTTTTAGATTAATTTTATTCATTTTTTGTTGAATTATTAATTTTATCAATAATTAACATTAGATCTTTATTATATTCAACACCATATTGAATTATATTTGAATAACAAAAACTTAATAGTAATATTTGTTCAGATATTAATTCTTCATTTAAAATTAATAAAGCATTAATAATAAATAAAATTCGTTTTCTAAAAATTTCCAAAGGTTCGTTATCTTTTTTAATGACATTGTATATTTTATCTTTTAACAAAAATTTAAAATCTGTATTTTCTTTTATTTCCATTTTTAATAATTTAATATTTTTTATTAAATTATTAGTTTTAACAATGATTTTATTTCTTTTTGATGGTTAAATAATGATTTTTTATTTCTTTTTGATGGTTAAATATTTATTTGATCCTGCGGCATGCCTTAATGTTGGTATTTTTCTTTTTTTCCAATCAAATCCAACTGCTTTTTGAGACATTATATACATATCACCATGATTAAGAATTAATTCAACTCTTTTTCCTATTGGTTTACTATTTTGAAACCATTGAAAATGAAATGGCATTGATGCTCCTAATCTAATTGCTATAACTTTTTTTCTTTCACCATCTCCATGAAATCCTATTCCATTCTTTTTAATATCATAATAATGATTTCCTTCAGCCACTAAATCATTAGCCTTTTCACCAAATATTATTGGTAATTTTTCTAACAATTTATGTAAATGGGGAACATCTTCATATGATATAATTCGTCCTTTACCATTACAATAATCAGGTTCTTGTGATTTATTTGAAAAACATAAATTATGTCTTGCTAATTTGTTAACAACTCTACCTCTCATCAATGCTTTACTATCATAATTTAATTTTTTTTGTTCATCATATAAATCATCAGCATTAATGAAATTTCTAAATATTAAAATACATGCTTCATCAGTTTTTTCTTCTGTATATTTTGATAAGTTTATAAATTCCATTTTATAATTATATTCATTATATAATTTTTTTAATTCTTTACAAGTGAAACCTTCATTTGATAATTTCCCAATTTTTTGCATTCCTATATTATTTTCCGCTTGATCTCCAAATGTAATTGTATATGTATCTTTAAATTTTCTTATTTTATTTTCATAATATAATTTCAATATATTTTGTAATTTCTTATTTTCACAATTTTTATTAAGAAAAGATTTAACTAATTGGGTTGCTTCATTTGATAATAAAGATAAATATTTAGTATCTTTATTATTACAAAATTTTTTCCAATTAATTAAATCCATTATAATATTTATAAATAAAATAAATAAATAATCAGTTTTTCGAAAACATACTTTTTAATGAATCTAGTAATTTGATAATTTTTTTATTAGATATTTCTTTATTAAATGGAGGTTCATAAATTGGATACAAATATTTATTATTTACTATATTTGGAATTAAATATTTTTGATTTATAAAATCAAGTAATTCTCGAATACAATTTTCTTTTTGTGTTTTATCATTTTTACATTTTTCTAAAAATTTAATTACATTTTCTTCTGACATACCACAATTTAATGCTATTTTAATATAAGTTTCAGGAGTCATTTCATCTTTTGTTACATCTATAGCATATCTACTCATACAAAATCTTGGATAATAATTAGAATTACCAATTACATCTTTATATATATTGATCATTGTATCATCATAAAAATCATTTTTGATTTTATATTTGAAATATATATTTATTTTATATTTATGTTTATTTATTATATTTTTAACCAATTTTTCATCTTTTTTATCAATCATAATACCTTTTATAAATTCTGGTTGTATTTTATTATGAAATATAAGTTCTGGTAGTTGATGTTCAGATTTAAAATATAAATCTATTGTATCTTTTGTAAATGTTTTTTTATATAAAGATCCATTTACATCGGATGAATTTATATGCCAATCATCTCTATTTAATATATATGGATCTATTAATAACATCATATTAGTATTTTCTTCAATTTCAAAATTTTCTTCTAAAATTTTAACATTTGTATTTATTATTGGTGAAACATAAGTTCCAATAAATTGATTTCCTTCTTCAACTTCTTCCTCTTCATCATCTAAAATTGAAGCATAACCTCTATGTTCTATATTTAAATCGTGTAATTCTTTATTAGTCAATATACCAGTTTTTAAAATATTGACTAAAGAATTAATATTACTGTTATGAGTTAAAACTTTAATAGGTAAAAATTTTTTAAATGGTTTGTTAAGTAAATTATAATAACGAATTATAGATGTAGATTTATATAAATAATTATTTGTAATATCATCTTTATATTTATTTATAGATTGAATAGAATATTCATAAAAAATATCTTGAATTTTTTTATCGAATTTTTTAAAAACTGAATATTTCAAATCATTACAAAAATTCTTAATATTCATGTTTATTAATATATATTAATAAACAATAACATAAAAAATAATAATTTTATCTTACAAGATTTGTATTATAAAAATACCATATATCAGAATTACCTGTTATTGAATGATATTTAGTTAATGATAAATGATCTAAACAATATTTAATATTTTTTGTTTTACATAATAATTCAATTAAATATTTCTTATCAATCCATAATGAATACTTATATATTATATTAGATAAATTACTATTAATATTGGTAATTTTATTAATAAAATATGACATTTTATAACTTTAAATTTAAAATATTAATTAAATTAGTTTTTTTTCAATTCGATCAATAGTTTTATAAGTTCCAAATAATTTATCCATAAAAATTGAAATTCCATAATTATTACCAAATGAAATATGATGGTAAAAATGTGGTAAATATTGTTTATCGGTTTTTCTAGAATAGCCACTATGAACCCATATAGTGTTCATAAATCCAATTATCATCCATAACCAATAAACATAAATTGAAATTACGATATTAAGATAAGATAATAAGAACATTGTAAATATTGTAGGTGATAAATTACTGAAAATAAATTCAAATGGATGAGCATATATACAACTTAGAGCGATAGGATATTTCCATTCATGATGAATTTTATGAAAGTGTTTATAAAAGAAAGGAAGATGTAAAATTCTGTGTGTAGTGTAAAATCCAATTTCTTCTACTATAATAAATAATGGAAAATAAAGAAAATCAAAAAAAGAAAAATTACTTTGAATTTTAATAAATGGATATGATAAATAAGAAATAATGGGAATTAATAATAAATTGATCATAACTAATTTCAAAGTTTTATATAAAAGATCAATAGTCAAAGTATTTTTTTCGATTTTAACTTTATATTTGTAAAATGGATATATTTTATAATAGTCAACATATGTAAATGGAATTATCATTCCAAAAAATACAGTTAATATAATTTTAAATGAAGTTTTTATAAATAATTGTTTTAATATAAAATCATTATGATCTAAAGTATATCGATCATATAAATTTGATAATAATATACAAGAAATTAAACTTAAATATTTATTATTAATTTTGTTTATATTTAAATTATGTAAAAATATAATATAAATATTATAAAGTTGTGTAATTCGAAAAATAAATGAATGAATAAATAGATAAATATTATTTAATAAATAGTGAAATGAAAATTCTATTTGATTTAAAGGAACTAAAGGAAATAAAATTTCTAAAATTAAGTAATAAGTGAAATTCATTTTTATTAATTATTATTTGTTGTTAAATAATAATTTTTAGTTTTAATTTATTTAGTTTTGTTTAACTTTTAAGATCAATTACTTTAATTTGTTTATTAATTTTAATAGTTTAACTTTTGATCAATTTAATTTAACTTTAATTATTTTAATAGTTTAACTTTTGATCATTTTAATTTATTTTTTAAAATATTTATTTTAATATTTTAACTTTTGATCAATTTAATTTAACTTTAATTATTTTAATAGTTTAACTTTTGATCATTTTAATTTATTTTTTAAAATATTTATTTTAATATTTTAACTTTTGATCAATTTAATTTAACTTTAATTATTTTAATAGTTTAACTTTTGATCATTTTAATTTATTTTTTAAAATATTTTAATAAACAAAAAAATGATCAAAACTAACAATTTAAATAAAATGAATAAAATTAAATAAATGAATAAGAAAAAAGACAAAAAGATAGAAATTGAAAAAGAACAAAATTGGATTATTTTACCAGGGAATTCTGTTTTCATTAAAAATTTAACAAGTAAAAGTATTGCTGATTATTTATTCGATTGTTTAGAATTAGAGATTAAATACATACCGAGAAATGAATTAAAGTTTAAATCGCCAAATGGTGAAAATATTCCTTTACCTAGAATGAAACAATTATATGGAACTCCTAATAAAAAAGGTGATTTTCCAGTTTATAGATATGGATTAGATAAATATCCTCCAACATTAAAATGGACTCCAACTTTACTTATTATTAGAAATATGATAGAAGTTGAATGTGATCAAAATTGTAATCATTCAGTTACTAATAGATATGAAAAAAATACAGATTATATTGGTTATCATCATGATAAAACGAATTCTATGACACGTGGTAGTAAAGTAATTGTTTTATCTCTGGGTGAAACAAGACGAATGGAAATTCAAATTATTTACAATAAACAAGAACAGAAACAATTTTTAGAAGAAACAGGAAAAGTTAGAAAGACAAAGAAAATAGCAAGTATAGATATGATTCATGGAAGTTTATTCGAATTATCATACGAAATGAATAAAAAATATAAACATCAAATTAAAAAAGAAGGAAAAAATATTATTAAAAAAGTAAGATTGGGATTAACATTTAGAAGTATATGTGAATTTTATAATATTAAATCTAATAAATATTATATGGAATCAGTTTCTAAGAAAACTAATATTTAATTAAATATATTTATAAAATTAAAATGGGTTCTTACATTTCAAAAAATAGAGAATATATTTGTGGTCCAAAACAAGAATTATCTGATTATTATAATGAAATTAAAAAAGATGTAAAAATCAGAAAGTTCGATAGAGAAAGGAATATTTATACTAAAATGAACAAAAAATTTAGATTGAAATATAAGTTGTTTAATAATTTTATTTTTAAAAATATTTTAAAATATTTTTAGTTATTCAGTATCAAATAAAATAAAATTGGTCATTAATAGTTCTTTACATTTACGTTTTGATCCTTTAGAATTTATTTTACGATTGGCATCGATTTTTTTGATTATAAAATTTTTGGAAGTATTTAATACTTGATCACAAAAAGAATTGCTATATACAATATAAGAATGTTTAATGGAATTTACACATTTAAAAAAATCATCAAAATCAAATTTAATATTAGTGTAATTAACAAAAGAAGATTTATTTACAGGATGATATACAGGATCAATATACATTAAAGTATCTTTATGATCATTAGATTTAATAATATTTTTATAATGTTCGGCTTTAAATGTAATATCAAAAGTATTGAAAATTTCAGACATATTGATAATATTATTAATTTCTTTTTTGGAAATGATATATTTTTTTTTGTTTGAAGAAGTATTAAATAGGCCATTTTTGTTTAAACGAAATAATCCGTTAAAACAAGATTTATTTAAATATAAAAACAAGGCAGACATTTTTATAATATATTTATTTTTATATTTTTCAATGGTTGAATATATTTCTTTATTTATGGTATAATCATGAATTGAATATTCGTTTATAATTAATTTATTGAAATCTTCTCTATGAATGTAATAATCTTTTTCAGAATTACATAATAATTTAATTTCATTGATCAATAAATTAATATTATCTTTTATACAAATATAAAACAATATTAATACTTTATTAATATCATTTAATATTACAATAGTTTTTTTATTTATTTTTCCTATATTTATTAAATGAAACAATATAGCCAATCCACCACAAAATACTTCTATATATTTTGTGAAATTCAATGGATTTATTTGTAGAGAAATTATTTCTCTTAATTGATATTTACCACCAGCCCATTTAATACTAGGTATTACCAATTTTATTTTTTCGTCATTTCTGTTATTTTCGTTATATATTTGTTTTTCATTATAATAGTATTTTTTTGAAAGTTTTATATCAAGACATTGAGGTGAAGTTAAAAGAACCAGTTTATTTTCAATTTTTAAAGGTTTTTTTTCGATAATTTCAATAGTTTCAACGGTTATGACGGGTAAAACTATAATTTGTAAAGATATTAGATTGGAAGATAAAAGTGTAATTTGTAAAGATATTAGATTATTTTCAAAAAAAGGTTCAATGGGATTTTTAGATTGGGAAAAAGACAATATGGGATAATTTACAGGATTCATTAATTATACAAAATATTAATAATATTAGATCTTAATTATGTATTTATTTAAACATTTATTAAAAAATTAATATTTTAATTTTTTAACATTATTTCCACTTTTTTATTTATTTTTATCGGGTTTTAATTTCTTTTAGATTCACCTTTTTTATCGTCACATTTCTTATCTTCGAAACATTTAGGAGCAATTCTAACTAAAACAAATGATGCGTCCATTCCAACGTTAGTTCCACCAGGGTCTACTTCAGTTGTAATTGGGTTAAGACCTGAAAGATAATTACGAATGGATAATACATCACCTTTTTTAAGTTGAACAAGTTGACGAATTAAAACTTGGCCAGAACCACTTTCACTTCCTGAAACAGCATTAGCAATTGGTAAATTATTTACATATAATGTAAATTGGGCAGGTTGAGCAATTTGGATACCAAGACAAAATTCATAAACACCATCTTTCCAAACTGTAAGATCTTTGGTTCCACTTTTATGAGCAACATCACGCATTAATCCATTTATTTCCCAGTTTACTAGATCATTAGCATTGAATATTTGTAATGTTTCACTATAAACTGAAGAATATGGAGATGAACCATCAAGTTCCATATGACGATCTTTATGTTCTCGTTTAAGTAAGAAGTGTCTGTATTTCTTGTATAATTTATCTTCATATTTGTGTTCACTTTTAAGATGTTCAACAGGACAATAAGGAGCAATTTTTTCTAAAAGCATAACAGCACCAACTCCTTGAATAGAACCTCCAGCATTTTGGCTAATAACGATTGTTCCATTTCCAGAAGTGAAGTTTACAATAGAAACAACATCATTTTTCTTTAACAATAAAGTGTCAGATAAGATAAGTTCATTTGCTCCTTTATTAGTTCCAGCAGTAGTTGATAAGACAGCATTTCCATTCACAAATACTGTGAATTGAGCAGTGTTAGTTGTTCCAACTAAGAATGTAAGACAATAAACACCATCTTTTCCAATGGTGACATTTCCAGAATTTAAAACATGGGAAATATTATGTAATAAATCATGAGAATCGAATAATACTGGAGCATTAACAGCAACTGATTGTTGTGCTGTCACATAAACAGATCCATAAGCATCTGAACCAGCAACCATTAATTGAGGATCATCAAGCATACGATCTTTGAGCATTTCGAATCGTTCTTCCCATTTTTTGTGAAGATGTTCATCAAAACATTCATCTTCTTCTTCACGTTTTTCAATTTTACATGGGAGAGGTGCTAATTTACGCATAACAAGTGAAGCATTTGTGCAAGGTCCTGGTCCACCAATTAAAGCTGGTAAAGTAACAGTTCCAATACTTGAAGAAAAGTTTCTAACAGTGATAGAATCATTATCTTGTAAGTTTAGGATGAATTTGGTTGTCAATTGTCCACCACCAGAACCAATACCCATAGTTGTATTAAATTGAGGTAATCCATTAACAAATATTGTCCATTGTGATGCTTGACTTGGAATAATAGTGAAATGGAAAAGGAAAACACCTGATTTTCTGACATACATAGTATAATCATTTAATTTGTGTTCAATATTACGATTATAACCGTTTTGTTCAAAAAGAACAGGATCAGATAATGAAATGGTTTGAGCATTCATACTGAAAAATGTTCCAAAGCAATCATCACCTCCTGCTAACAAACTTGAATCTTCAAGTAATTTGTATTTGAGATATTCATACATTTGTTTTTCTTCATAACGAGGCGAACAAGGTGATTTGGATCCACGACGAGGTGATCGTGAATGTTTTTTAGGAGATTTTGATCCATGACGAGATGATTTTGATCCTTTACGAGGTGAACAAGAACGTTTTCGGGGTGAACATGAACGTTTACGAGGTTCTTTACAATCTTCTTCGATAACTTCAATTACTAATTCTTTTTTAGGAGAACATGAACGTTTACGGGGAGAACATGAACGTTTTTTGGGAGAGCAAGAGCGTTTACGGGGAGAATGTTTTCGGTGTTCTTTGCGTTCTTCAATTTTAACTACAATTTCTTTTTCTTCACGTTCTTTTTTGTGGTTTCTTTCAGGTTTTCGTTGTTTTCGTTTATCTTTATCATTTCGTTTATGCGATCGAGATGATGATGAATCAGATGAGGAGCCAGAAGAATTAGATGAGTTAGATGAATTAGATTCTTTTTTAACTTTTTTATGATGTTTGCGATCTGACATTTTTATATAGCAGATTGAGATCTTAAATATAATAAATATAAAAATAAAAAATATAAATTTAGATCAGATCTATTTTTAAAAAATAGAATTTTAGATCTAGATCAGATCTATTTTTTAAAATAGAATTTTAGATCTATTTTTATTTTTATTTATTATATTTAAGAAATTATCAAATGTCAACTAAACATCATCATAAAAAAGAATCGAAAAATGATGAAAGTGATGATGAATTATATTGCCAAAAATGTAATCGATCCCCTTGTAAATGTATTGAATTAAAAATCAACCGTGGAAAACAGGGAAAACGTGGTTATGATGGAGAGAAAGGAGATAAAGGATGTGATGGAGAAAAAGGAGATCGTGGTAAAAAGGGTGAACGTGGATATGATGGAGATAAAGGTGATAAGGGAGATAAAGGTGATAAAGGTGATAAAGGTGATAAAGGTGATGAAGGTGATAAGGGTGATAAGGGTGATAGAGGAAAACATGGGAAACGAGGCCATTGTGGAAAAGATGGAAAAAATTTTGATCCTGAAACTTATAGAGGTGACAGAGGACATTCGGGAGACAAAGGTGATAGGGGAGATAGTGTAAAAGGAGATAATGGAGAAAAAGGTGAAAATGGAGAAAAGGGTGATAAGGGTGATAAGGGTGATAAAGGAGATCAAGGATTTCAGGGATTACAAGGTCTTCAGGGAGTAAAAGGAGATAGTATTTTCAGTTATGCTTATGCTTTTAATAATAAGACAACAGATATAGTATTATCAAGTGGTGCTGTAAATTTCAACCAATATGTTGGAAGTTCAAGTTTATTGTTAAACATTACAGGAAGTAATATAATTGTTAGTAATCCTGGAACATATTATGCTAATTTTAAAATTGTTGGAACCCCTGTAGATTCATCACAACGATTATCATTTGCTATTGTAGCAAATAGCGGTCCTCAAATATTTGGATCTTCATATTATAGTAATTTTGACTCTAATCAAGTTTTATTAACTGGAACAACCGGAACATCTCTTGATTGTTCAGGAAATGTAACATTTATAATTCCCAATTCCATTAATGGAATTACCGGAACAACTAATAATTCTCTCTCTTTAGTAAATACTTCATCTACATCTATTATTCTTGGAAATACTAATAATAATGTAAATGCTAGTCTTAATATATTAAGAATACGATAAAAATACGATAAAAATAAATAGAATATATTTATTTTTATAATAAAAGTTAAAACAAATATTAATATTTATTAATAACTCCAAATATATTTAAATCAACATAATTTTTTCCATCATATGATATTGTTATTAATTTCATAATAAATTAAATCATTCTCAATTTATTATTTAGAAAAATGAAAATGAATATCAAAAAAATATTATTAACAGAGTCGTTTTAGAAAGGATAAAAGTTCAGGTGAACTTTTATTATTAAAACATTCCAGAATTTCACTAAATTTAATTGGTATAATTGATGAATATGTGAATCCAAATATTATATTTGTTTATCTCCTTACATAGTAAGGTAAATTATTAATTAAACAGAAAACAAGACCAATATTTTATTTACTTATAATGTATTTGATTTAGTTATCAAAGCAGTTCAAATGGGTTATACAGGATTTACAATAAGTAAATTTCATTTCAATTGTTTATTTACATTTAAAGAACAAAATAATAAATTGGATCATAGATTAGAATTTTATGATATCGGTGATAATTATATTTACATATTAAAAAATCCAAATGAAAGAAAATATTCATGTATAGATATTTTTATGATGCCAGATATTTCACGTATTACTTATCATATTAGAAAAAATGATTAATAAAATTGTAAAAAAACTGATTTATTAATAAAATAATTAATAAATCAATAAGTTAAAGAGAAAATGCCAAATATAGAAAATAAAATTATAATTACAGGATTATCTTTTATAATATTTTTAATTAGCACTTTATTTTGTTATAAAGGATATAATGATCTTTTAGTTTATAATAATATTTATAAAAATATTAATGTTGAAATTTATCATTATATTATCAAAGAAGTAAATTGTTTAAATTCTAAATGTTATGAAGGATCAATTGTTCAATGTAATATTGATTTAACTAGTAATTGTTGTATGCCTGAAATTGTATTTTCAAATATTAATTCAAATGATACTCTTATTTATATTTTAAATTATTATTATCCTCTTGGAGAAATTTCTGATTTATGGATTAATAGTAAAAATAAATGTATTTCATTGTATCAACAATATGATACAATATTAATTCTTGTTTTGGTATTTTTATGGGGAATTTGTTCATTTATTTCATTAATTTTATGTGTTTATTATATAAAAAATCGAAATAATTTAAATAATTTAAATCCAAATATAATTTAAAAAAACTAATATTAATAAATATGTATTTATTAATAAATAAATGGAAAATAAAACTATTGAAATTTGTTTGGATGAAGTTGAATTAGACTATAATGAAGATTTAAAACTTTATTATTTTGATTGTGAATGTAGTAATGAATTAACACTTCCTATTTTAAGATTAAAAGAACCAACTATTATTATGAATTGTGTTAATTGTAATACAAATTTAAAATTATTATATTACAATCATTTAAATATTGAAAATAACATTAAAAATAATTAATTATTTTTAAGGTCAAATAATTAATTTATTCATCTTCATTTAAAATTATTTCATTATCTTCTTTTTCTAAAATATTTTTTTTGAGATTAGTTTCAATAGATTTTAATTCTTTATATAATTTATCTTTTGATTTCATTTTTTTATTCCAATATCTTGATAAATATATATTATCTAAAACCGAATCATCATTTTTCAGATTTGAATCGTTTAATAAAGTAAAAGATCCGTGTTCTTCCAATTTAGAAGATTTTTTCGTTATTGGTTTAGAAAATTCTAAACCTTTAATAGATTTGATTTCATTATTTTTATAGATAACATCAGCGGAAACAATATTTTTACAAATAATAGCAATAGAAATAGTGGATAATAATGATTTTGATTGATCCCAAGATAAATTATATTTATATTTCATTTTTATAACAAAATTAATAATTAACATTTCACGAACAATTTTACTTTTGATCATACTGAATTTATCAACTTTTTTAATCTTTTCAATTTCTTTTTTAGCCAATTCCATATCTAATTTTTTCTTTTTTAAATCTCTATTTGAATATAAATTTGTATTTTCTAATATTAATTCGTGTAATTCTTTTGCTATTAATTTTGCGGATTTATTATCAAAACAATATGTAAATGCCTTTCTTTTATTTGTTGAACATATTGTATTATTCGATATATAAAGGCCCTTTGGATATTTTCCATATCCTAAATCCTCAAATAAACTTTTCCAATATTCGTCTGATACTAAATCGGCACATTCGTGAAAAATTGGATAATGTAATTCTTTTTTCCCTCTAACTCTTGTGCTCATGTTAAAATTGCTAATATATTTTTATTGTTATTAATAACAAATATAATTAAATTTTCATTTTTAATTAAGTATTTTTAATTATTTTAAGTATTTTTAATTATTAATAAATGAAAACTAAAATATTAATATTTAATAAATAATAATATATAAATTAATGTCATATCCTACTAAAATAACATTCAGATCTACACAATCAGGTAATAGTAGTTATCCATACATTAATATTAATGATACAAAAGAAATAAAAACTTTAAAAAACAAATATAAAATTGTAACTCCTGAAAATATTACTATTGTTTTTGATTATCCTCTTAAAAAAGAATTTGAATTTAAATTTACAAATCCAAATGGATTTTCTCGTCTTGATCTTATTAATGCTATTTCAACTAAATATAAACAAATATATGATGAAGAAAATAATTCAGTTGGAGATCCTGGTTATATTGAAGGAATGTTTAATAGAAAGCAAAGTGAGGGACCATATGGAATATGGGGTCATTATATTACAGATCTTGTTCTTGGTGGAATTACATTGAAAAATGGAAAATATTATTTACAAATTGATAGTTAAATTATTTTATTGAGTATAAAAAACTGATTTATTACTAAATTTTAATAATTATTAAATTAAAATTTATAATGGGAAAAATTCTTGAATGTTTTAATGGTCCTATATTTGGAAGATTGTTATTAATTTTTTGTTATATTGGAACAATTTTTGTAATTTCATATTTTTCAGTAAAATACAATGATGATATAAAAATTAACAATTTATATGAAAATTTTAATATAATTATTAAAAAATATGATATATTAAAAAGTTCCAATCAATATAATGGATTTATTGATATTGATCAAAGAAATTGTTCAGTATATATTTATTCTAATAATTTACAATCAAAAGTTATTACTTATTTAAATTATTGGTATCCAGTAAATTCTTCTTTATCTATTTATATTTTACAAGTCTCCGATGATAATCAAATAGGAAATCAATTGGAAGAAATTGGTGAAGAATATGGATATTGTATTTTATCTCTTCCAATGAATTCATCAAACGATCTTGGTATGGTAGTTGGATTTTGTATAGAATTTTTATTATTATTGTGTGTAACATCATTTTCTGAAGATCCATTTTTTATTAGATTATTGATTAAAAAAATTAAAGAAATTGACTTTAAAGAAAAATTTAAATGTTGTAAATCTGAAAATATAACAGATAAAGAAGTAATTGAAATGGTTTCATTTCCATCACTTGATTCTAAAATATAAAAAATTTAAATAAAACTGAAATTTAATTTTTAATTAAAAATTAAATTAAATCCTAATAATGAATAAAATTTTATTTCTTATTTTCATAAATTTTTATGTAAATTCAGATATTATAAATATTCTTCATATATCTGACATTCATTATGATCAATTATATAATGTAGGATCTCCTAATAATTGTGAATTTGGAACTAAAATTGGAACTTTATGTTGTCATAAATATAATATTCCATTAGATCCATTTCAACCAGCAAAAAAATTTGGAGATTTTAATTGTGATACACCATATGATTTAATTAAAGAAACTTTTAAATGGATAAATAAATCGAATATTGGTATAAATGCTATATTTTGGGGAGGAGATACTGTTAATCATCATGATTTTATTCAATCACCAATTTCGAATTTAAAAATAATAAGAAATATTACAAATGAAATTAAAAATTATTTTCCAAATAGTATTTTAATTCCTGTAATCGGTAATCATGATTTATATCCTATAGATCAATTTTCATCTGAATTTGAAATAAGTCAATATATGTTAATAGAATTATTTAAAATATGGAATATAAATAATGAAAAAGATTTTTTAAAATATGGATTTTATTCTACTAATTTCTATAATATCAAATTAATCATATTAAATAGTATTATTTGGGATAAAAATAATATTATAAAAGAAGATAAGGATTCTATAATTCAATTTCAATGGTTAAATAACGAATTAAATAATACAAATAAAAAAATATGGATAATTGGACATATACCACCAACATCACATCAATCAACTAATTTTTTTTCTGATAAATTTGAAGAATTGATGAATTTATATAAAGATAAAATTTCATATTCATTTTGGTATCATACTCATACTGATGAATATTTTCTTGTTAATGATCAAAAAAATAAATCAATTGGAATTGGATTTATAATTCCAAGTTTAGTTCCTTCCAATCATTATCCTTCATTTAGAATTTATCAATATGATACTATATCAAATCAATTAGTAAATTATCAAAATTATTATATAAATCTATCATTAACAAATGATAAGAAAGAATTTAATTATGACTTATTATATGATTTTAAAACAGAATATAAAATGGAATTAACAGTTGAAAATATGAATAAAATGACATATGAAATGATCAAAAACGATACATTATATAAAACATATTGTAAAAATTATTATAGTGGTTATCCAGATAATAGATGTGATCCTAAATATAAAAAAAATTATATATGTGATATTTTATACATTAATCCAGATCAAAGAAAAAATTGTAATATTTATTAAAATAATTTTATTAATTATTTTAATTATTTCATTTATCTTTACATTTATTTTTAATTTTTAATATTACATTTATTTCATTTTATCTTTACATTTATTTTTAATTTTTAATATTACATTTATTTCATTTTATCTTTACATTTATTTTCACAATTATCTATTTGTATTTTTAAATTAGTTTAATCTTTAAAATTATTTCATTTATC
>Ga0302309_10001938_pt1 | contig 18005 bp, 17 predicted proteins | sample III_Palsa_N1_1_FD_200453 | JGI IMG/M metagenome (GOLD analysis project Ga0302309, IMG submission 200453) | Peat permafrost microbial communities from Stordalen Mire near Abisko, Sweden - III_Palsa_N1_1 | ecosystem: Environmental > Terrestrial > Soil > Palsa > Peat permafrost | place: Sweden... | reverse complement strand
CGATGATCAGCCCAGCCGATGGAACACGCTGCGGGCGCTGCGTGTCCTACGCTGGTACGAGCAGTCTGCCCGCTGAACCGGGCTTCTGCTGCGTACAAAGTTAGAATGCGAGAGTGAGCTGACAGGACGCAGTAAAACACGATATCCTTTTATATTCCAACGTATTGCGTTCGAAGATTCTCTTCTGCTCACCTCTTAGTTCGCAATTTTTTGAAGAGCTAGTTTACACACAAATGTAATAAAGTTATTCAAATTGAGTGAGGCAATGGCAGGAATCTTCCGATTCGGGACGTAGTGCGGCCTGAATCTCGCCATTTGCTTAGACGACCGCTTTTTTGTAAGTTTGCCATATGTACACTAAGGAGCAGATAATAGACTTACTCAGTCGGAAAAAGCCTGAATTGCAAGGCCGTTATCCTATTTCTGAATTAGGGTTATTTGGCTCCTATGCTCGCGGAGACAACGATGAAAAAAGCGATATTGATATTCTAGTTGATTTCAATGGTCGCATCGGTATCGGATTTATCAAATTAGCACACGAGTTAGAGGATCTATTCAAACAAAAAATCGATCTCGTTTCTCGCAGGGCTATCAAGCCCCGTTATCTTCCTTTCGTAGAAAAAAGCCTGATTCATGTCTGAAAGAGATATCCCGTCGTTACTCCAGGATATTCTCGAAGCCATCGGCAACATAAAGGATTTTACAAGAGGTATAACTTTTGAGATGTACTTGGTTGATCTTAAAACCAAGCACGCTGTAGAACGGAATTTTTCAATTATTGGAGAGGCAGTTGCAAGAATCGACAAGTCTTTTAGAGATAAATATCATTCTGTTGACTGGAGGGAGGTAAAAGATTTCCGGAACACATTGTTCACGATTATTTTGGTATTGATGATACGATAGTCAAGGATATAATACACCTGAATCTGGACCAGTTAGAAAAAGAAATTGTCGTTATTCTGGCATCCCTTTCATGAGGCAGCGGCTGCGGATAGGCGCAAATAATCAAGAAAGCGGCAATTGGCCAAACCGAGGGCCGGCAGGCATTCCCCGTTTCGGAGATCTTACACCAAACAAAAAGTGAAAAAATGCGACTTTAAGCGGTTCTTTGCATTGTAGTGAACAATGCCGGCATATAAGTTCAAAAACGAAGAACAATTAATTAGTATAGCCAAAAATAACCCCAGGATATTTGGCGAGCTATATGAGATATACTATCCCAGGATTTTCGGGTACATTTTCAGGATCACCGGAGACCATGCCCTGGCGAGCGATATTACCGCCGAAACCTTTTTAAGAGGCTGGCTAAAAATCGGCTCCTTTCAATGAAAAGGGATTTCCATTTCCTCGTGGTTATTCAAAATTGCTACCACGAGTTGAATCAATATTTCAGGAAGAAAAAGTACAGCCCCCGGATCCTTCAGGATCTGTCTTTTTTTGATGGGGAAAAGCCAAATTTCGCCTCTTGCAATTGACCCCACGCTGGCGCGAGTTTATAACATATTGGCGAAGCCGACTATGACAAGACAATGGATTTAAACCTGAAAAGTGTTTACTTCACTGTTCATAAAGGACTGCCCTATATGAATGATGGTGGTTAAAAAAGTAACAACAGGTCTGTCAAATACAGACCGGTTTGTTTTAAAAAAAAATACTATCTTTGTGAGGGATTGAGTAACATGGATACAAAACAAAATATATTGGATACCGCCTCCAGGTTGTTTTATCACCAGGGGTATAATAGCACAGGTATTAACCAAATCATTGAAGAAGCAGGCGTGGCTAAATCTAGCTTGTATCAACATTTCAAATCGAAAGAAGATCTGTTGATAGAATATCTTGAAGTTGTAGTTAAACAAACGATGCAGCGATTAAGAGATGTAGCTGCGAAAAAATCATTATCCCGAGAAAAAATATCGGCTATTTTTAAATTTGCCTCTGAATACACTGGTTCAAAAGACTTTTATGGTTGCAACTTCCTGAATATCGCTGCCGAGATTCCAAAAGGGAATCATAGGGTGTATGCGCTTATAAAGCAGCAAAAAAATGAGATTCGAAATTTATTTGCTGAAATATTAATAATTGATGCAAAGGGAAAAGATGCACCAAGGAAGGTTGCAAGCTTAGCAGATGAAATATATTTATTATTTGATGGAGCTTTAATGTCATGTAAGATATATGACGAATCATGGCCAGTTCTTACAGCCCACAAAGCTGCTCTAAAGCTTGTGTAATTTTTTTTGCGTTCCACAAAACAGACCGGTCTGTTTTTATAATTACAGGTGGCGGTTGAAAAGACCATGATGCTTTCTTCGCACTTTTCATTTCCGGGTATGGGGCATGTTGCAAAACATGGGCAGTCGTACAAATGGGAACCTATAAATTGGCAATGGTAAAGCTAATTATAACAAAGCGAAAAAGAGTATCATATCCTAAATTATCAATTAAAATAAATCAAAAGAAATGAAAAAACTACAAAACAAAGTGGCTGTAATTACGGGAGCCACCAGCGGAATGGCGTTAGCCACCGCAAAATTATTTGTTGAAGAAGGTGCTTATGTATTCATCACAGGTAGAAGGCAAAAAGAACTTGACGAAGCTGTGGCTGCCATCGGGAAAAACGTGACGGGTATAAGATGTGACTCAAGTGTACTTTCCGATCTCGACCACCTCTTCGAAGTGGTAAAGAAAGAAAAAGGTCAAATGGACATTCTTTATGCCAGTGCAGGCCTTGGAGAGTTTGGATTTACAATGGGGCTCATTACCGAGGATCATTTTGACAAAACCTTCAACCTGAACACGAAAGGGACGTTGTTTACCGTACAAAAGGCATTGGGTCTGATGAAGGATGAAGGCTCAATTATAATGACTGGCACAGCGGCCACCACTAAGGTAGTAGAGGGGTTGAGTGTTGCCAGTGCAAGCAAAATGGCTCTTTGTGTTTTTGCCCGTACATGGTCGGTTGAATTGAAAAGCAGGCGGATAAGGGTAAATGTTGTAAGTCCTGGTCCAATCAACACCGCAGCTTGGGAAAATATGCCTAAAGAAATGATAGAAGCATTCATTTCGACGGTACCTTTCCGCAGGCTGGGGCAGCCGGAAGAAATTGCAGCAGCCGTTTTGTTCCTGGCGTCCGACGATTCCAAATTCGTAACAGGTGTGGAATTGAATGTGGACGGAGGTATGGCGCTGGTTTAAACAAAAATGACTGTCCGTTGTCATGCAACGTGTTTGGCAAGTCTTGGCCAGCCCTTGCAGCACATAAAACTGTTCTGAAATTGTTTTAATTTTTTTTACGTGATAAAAAACAGACTGGTCTGTATTTTGCATAAAATTCTAATCAAAAAAACTATTCCCCCAAAGTCAAAGTAATAAAATCATTAGTTAACCAATTAACCAAAAACAATAAATGAAAAAACTACAGAACAAAGTGGCTGTAATTACGGGAGCCACCAGTGGCATGGCGTTAGCCACCGCAAAATTATTTGTTGAAGAAGGCGCTTATGTGTTCATCACAGGTAGAAGGCAAAAAGAACTTGACGAAGCTGTAGCTGCCATCGGGAAAAACGTGATGAGTATAAGATGCGATTCAAGTGTACTTTCCGATCTCGACCATCTCTTCGAAGTGGTAAAGAAAGAAAAAGGTCAAATCGACATTCTTTATGCCAGTGCCGGCCTTGGAGAGTTCGGATTTACAATTGGGCTCATTACCGAGGAGCATTTTGACAAAAACTTCAACCTGAACACGAAAGGGACGGTGTTTACCGTACAAAAGGCGTTGGGTCTGATGAAGGATGAGGGCTCAATTATAATGAATGGCACAGCGGCCACGACAAGGGTAATAGAAGGGATGAGTGTTTACAGTGCAAGCAAAATGGCTCTTTGTGTTTTTGCCCGTACATGGTCGGTTGAATTGAAAAGCAGACGGATAAGGGTGAATGTTGTAAGTCCTGGTCCAATTAATACCGCGCTTACTGAACACGCACCTAAAGAAATTGTAGAAGCATTCATTTCGGCGGTGCCTTTCCGCAGGCTGGGGCAACCTGAAGAAATTGCAGCAGCCGTTTTGTTCCTGGCGTCCGACGATTCCAAATTCGTAACAGGTGTGGAATTGAAGGTGGACGGAGGGATAGCGCTGGTTTAAACAAAATGCCTCCGTTATCTATACCAAAGCAACGAAAAACCCTTACCCAACCCTTTCCACAATGGGAAAGGATTGGGTAGTTTTTAGTACGAAATATAGACAGTCATTAATTAAATTATAGTTAACTCATCAAATTTTTAAACACATAAAATATATAATTACTTCAATTAAAAAATAGAAAAATGAACGAAAGCATATTAATAACCGGAGCAAATATTGGGATTGGGAAAGAGGCTGCCAGACAGTTAGCATTGAAAAAAGAAACAAAACAAATAATCCTTTTCTGCAGAAATCAAGCGAAAGCTGAGGCAGCAAAAAAAGACCTTGAGGAGAAAACGGGAAAAAAGATTTTTGAAATTATTATTGCGGATGTTTCGGATGCAAATTCTGTAAGAAAAGCAGTAGAAAAAATAAAGGAACCTATTGATGCAATAATTTTAAATGCTGGTGGATTAGTTGGGAAAACGGCTGGGAAAGTTACGCCTTCTGGTATGAATGAATTAGCAGCTACGAATATTTTAGGTCATGTAATTTTAGTGGAAGAATTAATAAAACATGATAAGTTAAAAAAAACAGTACTATTAGCCAGTGCGGAATCGGTAAGAGGAGTTAAGCAAATGGGCATGAAACCAGTTTCAATGAAGACTTCTTCTGTAGATGAGTTTGCTGCTGTTCTTGATGGATCATATTTTGGTGATAACTTCGATGCCATGCAAGCATACGGATACGTTAAATATGTAGCAACTATGTGGATGTTTTCAATGGCAAGAAAATATCCCGACCTCAAATTTGTTGCTATGAGTCCAGGGAGCACGAGCGGAACTAATGGACCGGATAATTTTCCCCCAATAATAAAATTTATGATGAGGTATTTTATGATGCCTTTTGTAATGCCATTGATAGGAATGGTGCATAAGGTAGAAGTAGGTGCAAAGCGCTTTGTAGACGGCATTTCGGATGAGCGATATAAAAGTGGCATTTTTTATGCAAGTAAAGAAGGAAAGTTAACAGGGGAGGTAGTTGATCAGGGTACTTTTTTCGTTGATTTGAAAAATAATTCATTTCAGGAGAACGCTGATAGAGCAATTCATCGGTTTATAAAATAGGCTTGAAAATGCCTTATATGATTCCACTGCTAACCACGAGGTAACCTGACATGGACTCTGCCCCTCAAATTATCAATTAGCGTAAATCAAAACAAAATGAAAAAACATGAAAACAAAGTTGCGGTTATTACCGGAGGAAATAGTGGCATTGGCTATGGTATAGCTGATGAGTTGATTGCCCAAGGCGCTAAAGTTGTCATTACAGGTAAAAATCAAAATGCTCTTAAAGAAGCGGAAAGTGCATTAGGCGCTAATGCTACAGGGTTTGTTGCCAATCAAGCCAGCCTTTCTGATTTAGGCGAATTAGTAAAACAAGTAGAAAAGAAGTTTGGGAGTATCGACACCCTTGTTGTCAATGCAGGTATTTTTCATCTATTGCCAATTGAAGCTGTAAGCGAAGAAAAATTTGATGAAACAATGAACGTAAATTTTAAAGGTGCGTTTTTTACTTTACAAAAATTCCTGCCACTTTTAAAAAATGGCTCCTCAGTAATTTTTATTTTGGCATTAAGTGCAACACAAGGAACGCAAAACAGGTCTGTATATAGTGCCAGTAAAGCAGCTTTAAAATCATTAGCAAGGGTTGCCGCTATTGAATTAGCTCCTAAAGGTATCCGTGTTAATGCCATTACACCCGGGCCATTCGATACTCCAATATTTGGTAAAAGTGGTGCGCCGCAAGAAAAACTCGACCAGTTTGCTGAAGCCATAAAACAAAAGGTATTGGTAAAAAGATACGGAGCCCCTAATGAACTTGGTAAACTTGTATCCTTTCTTATATCTGATGATGCATCCTTCATTACGGGCGGTGATTACGTAATAGATGGCGGCATGTCAATAAATATGATTTAAGAGTAATAGGTAAAGTATTTACAAAACTTTTAATAGTAAAATCATTTGCGTTGCGTCTTAATTTTTAGATTTTCAACTGAATACATGTCTGCTCTTTGACACCGACAAACGGGAAGCAGTAGAACTGCTGGTAAAGGAGAACGAGAGTGTTCGTCAGGCCTGTAAGCTGGTCAAAATGCCTCGATCTGTATTCCGGTTTCCAAGGTGCCCAAAGATGACAGTGTTCTGATGCCCGCCACGGAGGAACTGGTCGCCAAGCATCCGACCATCGGCTTTTGGAAGTGCTATTATCGGCTCCGTAGGAAAGGACATAGGTCGTTCTATAAACAAAATTATATTGATGCTGTTGGTGAAGAAAATCCCGGTCTTGCACTCAACTTTAATGATGTTGATTGAATTAAATAACGCGAGATTTGACGGCTTTAAGGGGTACGGTCATACGAAGTTTTATGAACTGGAGCACTTCGTTCGAGTGAATGAAGAACGAGGAGATGAAAAACGATAAACAAAAAAGCTGTCCGAAATATGTCCGAACAGCTTTTAATTGTTTGAAAATCAACTCAAAAAAGTCGGGAAGACAGGATTCGAACCTGCGACCCCCTGGTCCCAAACCAGGTGCGCTACCGGCCTGCGCTACTTCCCGAACGGTCGTTTGGACGACGAGCCGCAAATGTAGGGATTTAAACCCGTATTGCCTAGCGCGAAGGGTTTGATCTGTGAAGATAGTTGGGCTTTGGGGTTTATACCACTGCCGGAACGACGGCCGCCTTCTTCTCCATGTTCTTATGGAGATAGGCATTGGGGTCGTGAAACATGGCCCCTTTGGGCAGCCAATCATACCAGGACCCAAGGTCTTTTTTGATCCTATCTGTGTAAAAGACGGGAAGGTCGGTGGACTCCCCTTCAAAATAACTGCGGAAGGACCGGTCTTCGATCAGCTGCTGCCTCACCTTGCGGAAAAAGCGAATCCTGCCGTACCCTTCCGAAGAGATCGCACGCATGACATTCATCCAACGGGCAGTGGGATTGCGGATCGCCGCGAAACGGCGGTAGATGCTGCGGGGAGAGAAGGTATATTCCGTGAGATCGATAACCTTATCATAAAAGTCCACCCAGTCGTAGTTTTTCGGCTTTACGTTCATGGCCAGGTGGTTGTTGAGAAAATGGAAGGGGAAAGGCAGGACGCGGCCTGCTTTCTGGTAACCCAGATTCAAAGGCGCGGCCTCACCGAATGCCGTTAGCAGGGAGTAGCCGGGAAAGGCGCCGGGGGAAAGGTCGACGAATTTTTTTGTCAGCTCGAATGGCTCAGACCCCTCGTCGCTATCCAGCCCCATCACGAAATTGGTCTGTACATATGGCACGTGCTCCAGGATGCTGTTGATGTGTTTAGCGACCTGCTTTACTTTCTCCACACCAAAATTCTGTCCCGTCTTCGACTTCCCGCCCAATTCATACCAGGTCTCCACGCCAGGTAAAAGGGCAGTGAAACCATTTTGTTTGAATACCTGGAGGTGTTTTTCGGTGAGAATAGAGAGACTGCTTTCGGCGATAAACCGAAAGCTGTTTGCGGGCGCAGCTGAAGCGATCGCCTCCATATTGTCTTCAAAACGGACGCCAAAATTGGGATCGTGCCAGGCGATCATCGGCTGCTTGAATTTTGTCAGCAGAAATTGCAGGTCCTCCTTTGTTCCCTGATAACTCAGGGGCTGATAGGGAACGGTCGAATCGATGCAAAAAGAACAGGTATAGGGACAACCCATGCTGCCGATCATCGGAACGATCTTGAGCAACGGCGCTTTTTCCAGGGTGCTTTCAATGAACTTCCAGCGTTCCTTGACGCCGGGAAGACTTTGGGGCTGTTTTCCGGAAGCTAAGTAAATGCCCTGTGGTTGATGCGATGAGCAGTCGGCAAGGACGTCGGCGATGGTCTCTTTATTGGTAAAACCAAGCACAAAATCGAAATATTGTAACGCATCGTCGGGGTAGCATCGGGCATGGGGCCCCCCCAATACGGTTACTATACCGCGTTTCCGGAAATTGTTACTGAGTGCATAGGCCAGCAGCGCCGCCTGGGTAAAGGAACTGATAAACACGAGGTCAAATCCGCCCGAGAATTCCTGTTCCAGGTTCTCGCGGCCGGTATAACAAACGAGCTTTACATCGTGGCCTTCCTGCTCACACCAGGTGGCGATCACCTGCGGCATGATGCTGGCCAGATTTGCATGCATGATCTTACCCCAAAGCGTGTGGGTAGGCCCTTTACAAACGAGATCGACGACGCCAACTTTTAACTTCTTTTTCATCCAGATAGTGGATTTTAACAGTGGGGAATGATGTCCGGGTAAGATACGGTTTAAAATCGGGCCGTTCTAATTATTTATTCACATAATATGTTAACATCTAACGGGTTCGGTTACATAATTTACAGGTGGTATATTCGAAAAATATGTCACTTGACTATTGCGATGGCCATTCCGTCGTAGTCTTTTAATCCCACCGTGGTCATGATGGTGGCGGTGACGCGCTGGTCGGCCGCCAGCACTTTGTTCAGACGCTGTACCCCGATGACCGCGGCGTCGGTCGAGTTCGGATCGAGTACTTTGCCGTCGCGTATGACGTTGTCGAAGATGATCAGCGTGCCGGAGCGGGAGAGTTTCAATGCCCATTCAAAATATTCCGCATATGGCGGCTTGTCGGCATCTATAAAGATCAGGTCAAAGGGACCAACCGATTCTTTCGCCAGTTCGGGCAAAAGCTCAATGGCCTTTCCGACGCGGATGTCAACCTTTTCGTCCAGGCCTGCGCGACGGATGTTCTTTTCCGCCATGTCGGCGTGGACCGGATTGAATTCCATGGTGATCAGCCGGCCTTGTTCGGGAAGACCCCGTGCCAGCCAGATCGTGCTGTACCCTGCAAAAGTCCCCAGTTCCAGGATCTTCGCCGAACGGGTCAGTTTTACCAGCAGCTGAAGAAAAGACCCCTGAACGGGGGAAATGCTCATATCACCGATGCCGGCTTCTTTTATTGAGTTCGTGGCGGCTGTCAGGACTCCGTCCTGGGGGATGAAGAGACCGCTGATATAGTCGTCAACCGAAACGAATAATTCTCTTTCCATTGGATTAATTTTTAGTAAAAATAGGCGGCCGCCTGGCATTTTTACATTACCTTTTTAACAAGTCCAGGTTAAATGACAACTGCCGTGCTGAAGCAACACATTACCTCATGCGCGTGAGTTCCGATATGAAATTCGGCGGAGCCACCGTACACTTTGCCATAACCGCTCCCGCGATCGGCGCTATTGCCATCGCCGTGATTGCGATCGGTTCGCAGTCTATCAGGGCTGCGATGGTCAACCCCGCGGAGAGTTTGAGGAGTGAGTAATTAAACGAAGAGTTTGGATTTCTATATTTTTGCCCATGCTCAAGAAAATTGAGGTCGCGGCCTGTCTCCTGGCTCCGGTCGCCCTGCTAGCCCAAAACACAGAAAAAAAGGACACTCTTCAACCCGGGTTTCTTCAAACCGTTGTCATCAGCGCCTATAACAACCAAACCGACTTCAACGGACATCGCTACGACGGGCAGGCCCGGACGGAGCGGTTGCTCGGGAATATCCCCGGTGTCGATCTTATCAGTCGTGGCAACTACGCCCAGGAATCCGTATTGCGAGGCATGAGCGATGGACAGATAAATGTCACCATCAATGGTATGCGCATCTATGGCGCCTGCACCGATCGCATGGATCCGGCGACTTCCTATATCGAACCTAACAACCTGAAGAGTTTGCAAGTGTGTTATGGTCCGGGCTTCAGCGCCTGTGGCGCCGCCCTTGGCGGTGGATTGAACTTCGATCTGCGCCAGGCCCAGCCCGGTGCGCCGAAAAAATGGAGCGGTTCTATGGGCACAGGCTATGAAACCAATGCCGCCGCCCGCCAATTCCTCGGGAATCTTCAATACAGCGGCAAACGCTTTGCGTTCTCGTTAGATGGCATCTACCGGAAAGCCGGCGACTATACGCCGGGCGGGAATAAGGTTCAAAATATATCGAAATATGGCGAATGGACGGAGCAAAACGGGTTTTCCCTTGACAATAAAGGAAGGGTCAACTTTTCTCAATACGAAAAATGGAATGTCCATGCCAATGCCTCCTACCTGTTAAGCGCGCATCACTCTTTGAACGCCGACTACCTGCAGGACCAGGCCAACAACGTAGGCTACCCCGCACTGACGATGGACGTAAGATTCGCAAAGTCGAAAACGGTGAGCATTACGCATGAATACCAGAACACGGACAGGGCGATATATTATTGGCAATCCAAAGTCTACTACAGTGACATCAACCACGCTATGGATAACAGCCGTCGCCCCATGGACGAAATGCCCATGCAGATGATGATGAGCATGACCGGTCATTCGCAAACCGCCGGCGCATATACCCAAACCTACTGGAAAGTAGCCGAGTCACAGGTTATAAAAGCAAGAGTGGAAACCTTCGTCAACCGCTGGTACGCTAACATGACCATGGAAATGGACGGCGACACCATGGACATGCCGATGTACCGGCTCACGATCCCCGATGCGCAACGCACTGATGCCAGCCTGGATGTCACGGATGAGATACATTTGAACGAGGGTTGGCATATAACGCCCGGCATTCATACGGAATATGCCGGCTCGTCTATATTCTCTCCACAAGGAAAGGCAACACTCGACTCAAACTATAGCGGAAATCCGGCGAAGACCTTCCTGTTGTATAACGCATACGTAGAGTTGAGCTATCGCCCGGTATCCGCTTTTGGTTTCGATCTGAAACTGGCGAATGCCATGCGCGCGCCAACGATAAAAGAACTGTACGCAAATTATTTGTACGATCGTGTGGACGGTTATGACTACATTGGCAACCCGGGTATCAGAAAGGAGTCGTCTTTCAACACTGAAGTGAACTTCTCGTATCGGACCAGTGGCTTTGAAGCAGTCATCAAGGGCTTTGGCTATTTCTTTCAAAACTATATCGCGGGGTTTGTGCAGCCGGCAGATTCCCCCATGAACCCCGGCGCAGTCGGGGTAAAGCAATATGGAAATATCCGTGGGGCGTCTATAACCGGCGCTTCGCTCCTCGCAAGTTGGCATCTTTCGTCCAAGATCGTTTTCACCAGCAATAGCACCTGGCTGCAGGGGAAGGATAACCTCGGGAATTATCTCCCGATGATAACTCCGCTGAAATCGATAAACATGCTGAGGTGTACACAAGGCAGCTGGCGGTTCTTTGTTGAAGGAGTCAGTGCGGCGGTGCAAAATAAGACGAGTGCTTTTTACGGAGAGACGCACACCGCCGGTTTTTCTATCGCCAATGCAGGTGTGGACAGATCGATCAATTTGCATGGAGGTCAATTAGTCCTGGGCCTTACCTGTAACAATGTGTTCGACAAATATTATTCCGAGTGTCTTGACGTAATAAAATTGCCGCGCGAGGGAAGAAATCTGATCGTGCACATGTCGTATAGTTTTTAAGCGACGCTGCCCTTCGTGGAACCTTATCCGGACTAAAGTTTAACGCCAACCCAATCCCGGTGCAACGTGTTTCAAAATAGAAGACAGTATGTGTACATTGTAGTCAACTCCTAACGTATTGGGTATCGTCAAAAGGAGGGTATCCGCTTCCCGGATGGCTTCGTCCTGAGCCAACTCGCTGATGAGTCGATCCGGTTCGCCAGCATAGCTTCTCCCAAAAATGGCGCGTTTATCCTGTTCAATATACCCGATGGTATCGCCGTCCTTGCTGTCCTGCCCAAATAAATATCTGTCCTCATCAGTTATCAATGCAAAAATAGACCGGCTTACCGAAACCCTTGGCTCACGCTGATGTCCTGCTTTTTTCCACGCTTCTTTGTACAACCTGATCTGTTCTGCTTGTTGTACATGGAAAGGCTTGCCACTTTCGTCGAATTTCAAGGTAGAACTTTGCAAGTTCATGCCGTTTTCGGCCGCCCAAATAGCTGTAGCGTTTGAGGCAGCTCCCCACCAAATACGTTCCCGTAATCCCTCGGAGTAGGGTTCCAATCGTAATAAGCCCGGCGGATTGGGAAACATTGGATGTGGGTTAGGCTTGGCAAATCCAACGCCTTTGAGTTTATCCAAAAATTGCAATGCTTTATTGCGTCCCATGTCCGCGTCTGTTTCTCCTGCCGCCAGTTCATACCCAAAATAACGCCACCCATCGATCACTTGTTCCGGTGAACCTCTGCTGATTCCCAATTGCAATCGCCCGCCCGAAATTAAATCAGCGGCTCCGGCGTCTTCCACCATATAGAGGGGGTTTTCATAACGCATGTCAATAACGCCTGTTCCAATCTCTATGTTCTTTGTTTTGGCGCCGATAGCCGAAAGCAAAGGAAATGGGGATGCCAACTGAGCCGCAAAATGATGTACCCGAAAATACGCGCCATCCAAGCCGATTTCTTCGGCAGCAATGGCTAAATCAATGGACTGAAGCAAGGTGTCACTCGCGGTACGAGTTTTATAGGCTGGATGATTGGACCAATGCCCGAACGATAAAAATCCTATTTTCTTCATAAATCCCTTTTCGATTGTAAAATAGCCCTTGCAAAGATAGATATTATATCATCGTCCTGTTAGGCTCGGGCGACTTGGAATAACCATTCTTATATGATTTTTTTGATGGTACAGGCTATTTCGTTAAATTCCATTGTATATTTTAATTTAATAAAAAATCGCGATGGATAGAAAAAATATCTTAAGAACTGCGTTTCGCCAATCGGGCAAACGAAGAGGGTATGCGCTGCTGAATATAGCCGGCCTGGCGGTAGGGATGGCTTCCTGCCTGTTGCTCTTTGAATACGTTGCCTTTGAACGCAGCTATGATAGCTTCAACCCGAAGGCTGAACGTATTGTAAGGATTCAGGATGAGGAATATCAGAACGGTAAGCTCATCATCCCCTGTGCTTCGGCTATGCCGGCTTTGAAGCCTTTGCTGATAAAGGACTTTCCGGAGGTCGAAAGCGCCTGTCGCCTCTATAAATCGAGTTTTTTGCTGGCCAATGAAGCCACAAACGTTAGATTCCGCGAGACCAGTGTTTATTATGCGGATTCTTCTGCGCTCAACATCTTCGATATCCATTTGATCAGGGGAGATGTCTCTACGGCCCTGGCAGACCCGGATAAGCTGGTGTTGTCGACTACCGAAGCGAAAAAATATTTTGGCCAGGAAGATCCTGTCGGGAAAACGCTGACTATCCATGACGGAGGGAGGCTTATCCCGCTTCAGGTTACAGGCGTGTTTGAGGATTATCCTGTGAATTCGCATCTGAGGTTCGATATGCTGGTGTCTTATAAGACCTTCGGTCGGATCCTGGGCACCTACGGCGGGCCACGCGATCCGATGGAAACAGACTGGCGGTGGACCGATTTTTACACGTATGTCTTATTAAAGAACAAGGCCGATCTGGCCGGGCTGGACCAAAAGCTGCCTGCCTTTATCGATAAATATTATAACGATCTGCCGAAACCCATGGCCGACCGCGAGCGGTTTAAACTGATTGCCATGCCGCTGCAGGATATCCATCTCTACTCCCATTTTATCCAGGAGGCGGAGCCGACCGGCAACGGGAAATCGGTATCTTTTCTGTTTCTGATTGCATTTTTTATCATCGTAATAGCCTGGGTCAACTATACCAACCTGGCTGCTGCCCGCTCACTTGAAAGGGCTCGGGAAGTCGGCGTGAGGAAAGTGCTGGGTGCACAACAACACCAGCTGGTCCGGCAATTCATGATGGAAAGCCTGCTATTCAACAGCTTCGCGCTTTTCGTTGCCTTGATCCTCGTATTCAGCTGTAACCACCTCTTCGCGCTGCTCACGGGAAGGCCATTAGGCGCCTTCTTTGCCTTGCCAATGGGTTACTGGGGACAATTCGTGGTCGTCTTTTTCATCGGTACTTTTCTTTCGGGACTGTATCCTTCCCTGATCTTAGCCCGGTATCAGCCGGTAAAGGTGCTGAAGGGACTTTTTAAGCATTCCTCCGGCGGCCAGTGGGTTCGTAAAACGCTTATCATCGGTCAATTTGCTATTTCCATCATTCTTATCGCGGGGACGATCGTCGTTTACCGGCAGGTTAACTACATGCGAAACGGGGATTTGGGTGCTGACATTAATCAGACCCTTGTGCTGAAAGGTGGCCACGGCACGTCGGATTCCGCTTACAGGACCATGTTCGACGCATTTAAGGAAGCGACCCGAAGGGTAAAGGGCGTAAAAACTATTACAACTTCATCCTATGTGATGGGGGAGGAGATACTCATATCCACGGATTGGGAATGGCTGGATAATCCCAATGGAAAGCACATCGTTGAGACATTTATGCTTGGCATCGACGAAGACTTTGTTCCGGCCTATGGCATTCGGGTAGTCGCAGGCCGCAATTTAGCGGGGAGCTCTCGCTCTGCTTGGCGAACGGTTCTGCTGAATGAATCCGCCGTTCGCAGCCTAGGGTTTCCTTCGCCCGAAGCAGCCATTGGCCAGATGGTTTCCGCGCGCGCCTGGCGTTTGGATTCTTTACTTGTTGTGGGAGTGGTTGCCGACTACCACCAGGAAGGGTTGCAAAAGGTAATACAGCCTTTGGTGCTATGGCGGGGCGGTGACCTTCGGGCCCGGTATTCCTTGAAAATTGCAACTTCCGATGTCGCCGCAGTAGTAGCGGAAGTCAAACAAGTATGGGAGCGATATTTCCCGGATGATCCGTTTTCTTATTTTTTCCTGAACGATTCCTTCAACCGCCAATATGCCGAGGATCAGCAGTTCGGGGCGGTATTCGGCCTGTTTGCCGTCTTTGCCATCGCCATAGCCTGCTTCGGCCTGCTCGGACTTTCGGCCTACAACGTATTGCAGCGCTCCAAAGAGATCAGTATCCGCAAGGTGCTTGGCGCATCCGTACCTGCTTTGCTGTACTTGCTTTCTGTCGACTTTCTCGTTTTGGTGGCAGTAGCGTTGGTGATTGCAGTCCCTGTCAGCTGGATTGTAATGGACAAATGGCTGCAAAATTTCGCCAGTCGTATCGGGATCAGCTGGTGGATATTCGGCCTTTCGGGTTTTCTCGCTTTGACGGTTGCATTTTTAACGGTAGCAGGCCAGGCCTGGAAGGCGGCAATGACCAGTCCTGTTAAAAATCTAAGATCGGAATGATCGGCTATTGCCTCAATTTTTTTCGATACCGGGACCAGCGGTTCTAAAATATATTTGCGTAACTCAAAAGTTACCTATACATTTGGGTAACTTAAAAGTTACCCATCATGACAAAAACGATCAACCACCAATTCTTCTTCCCCCACCCGCCCCAAACAATCTGGGACTACCTCACGAAATCCGAACTGCTGGAGCTCTGGCTCATGAAAAACGACTTCCAGCCTATCGTGGGGCTCGACTTTCAATTCCTGATAAAACCTATACCAAGCCTGGATTTCGATGGCATCTGCTATTGCAAGGTGCTGGAGATCGTTCCGTTCAAGAAGCTGTCGTATTCCTGGAAGGGCGGCCCAGGCAAAGGCGAGATCACGCTGGATACGGTGGTCGTATGGCGGCTGGAACCGACGGAAAAAGGAACGGAGCTTTTCCTGGAGCATAGCGGCTTCGGAAAACTGGAAAACGTGAACTTCTTCGCTGGCATGAACGATGGCTGGATCAAACAGGTTCAAAAGATCACCGATCATTTAAACGCGCTACAACATGACAACAGCAAAGCTTGACGCCTTCCAGGTCATCGGCGACCCCAGCAGAAGAAAGATGCTCATGCTGCTCTCGGAGGATAGCCTGACCATCAATAGCCTGGCGGAAAATTTCCAGATGAGCCGGCCCGCCGTTTCCAAGCACGTCAAAATCCTGTACGGTGCGGGGTTCATCTCCATCAAGGACGTCGGCCGGGAACGGTATTGCACCCTGCAAAAAGATGGCTTCGAAGAGCTGCAGGCGTGGCTCGCTTACTTCGACCAGTTCTGGGCATCGAGATTCAAGAAATTAGAAAATCTATTAAACAATAAAGCATGACAACACAGGAAGTCGCAGCACGGTTCAACGAGCTCGCACAGCAGGAAAAATGGTTCGAGATCCAGGACGAGTTCTTTGCGGACAACGTAAGAAGCGTCGACCCGCCCCATTCCCCATATTTCAACTATGCGGAAGGCAAGGCCGCCGTTCGCCAGAAGGGCGAGGACTTTGTGAGTAAGGTCCGCGAGGTTCATGGAGTCTACACGACACAGCCCGTTGTCGGCGGCAATCATTTTTCGGTCGGCCGGGGCATGGACATTACGGTGGAGGGCTTTGGAAGGATCAAGATCGATCAGATCATGTTATATGAGGTCAAAGATGGCAAGATCGTGCTGGAACAATTCTTTTATTGATATAAAAATTGAATCATGAAAATAGGAATCATCGGCTCGGGCGCCATGGGCCGCTACTTCGCAGCACAATTTGTTAAACTGGGACATGCGGTTTCGATCGCCAACTCCCGGGGCCCGGCCTCCTTACACCAAGTTGCGTCCGATACCGGGGCCGAGGCAGCCACGGTGGAAGAAGCCACAAGAGATAAGAACGTCATCATCGTTTCGATCCCGCAAAAAAATGTGCCGGACCTTCCCAAACACCTGTTCGCACATCTTCCCAAGGACGTACTCGTCATCGACACCTGCAACTATTACCCGGATATCCGCGACGGCATCATCCCGAAGCTCGAACAATCCGGCATCGATAGCCTGTGGGTCCAGCAGCAGCTGCGTGATGCGATCAGGACAAAACACAGCGCCGACATGGCGCTGATCATTGTAGATTACCCGGCCTATCTTAAGAGCCTGCAGGATTGAATGATAGCTTGATTAAGTTGCCAGAGAAAGCTCGTCTATTTCTTTAAAATGGCTGTCCCTGAAGGCCAGGGCCAGATCATTCCGGATAACGATCGCGGGCTTTCGAAGAACTCAGTTTTTCCAGCGACGATCATACAGGCATTCCCATTATGTTAAATGGCTGGTTTTTAGGGAGTCGACAAAAAATCGCCCAATAAAAATGCAATTCTCGGTGAGCAGTTGCAAAATTTCAGCATCCTACAATAGCTGGAGCGGGTACGCCGCTGAAGCCATCTGACTAAACATTCTACAGTTAAGCGCAATTTTTTTCGGACTTTTAATGACAGATTTAAAAAATCTGATCTTATGCAGTCAGTAACGCAAACAAAAAGCAGCACGAGACGTAGACGCTGGCGAATTCTATTAATAGCAATCTTAATATTAATACTTGCGGGTTACATTTATCGCGAACTTTTGCAACGTGTTATGATTGCAATTGTAATCGACCGAGAGAACATTTTTACGCCGCCTCCACAAATCACAAATGAATCATGGAGTTCCCGACTATGGGACAAAGCTCAATTCTATTGGGATATGTCAGAACTCCGCATAGCCAGGAACAAAAGATTGAAACAGCTGACACCATCTCTTAAACCGCTTGTTAAAGAAATAAACCGAAGGCAGGGGGCAGGCGAAGCCATGTCTTACTCAATGCATATTTATCGCGAGATCCGTTGGCGGCTAAATTTTACTGCTGATACAGTTACTACCCGTTTGAGGATTGAAGATCTCCGGAACAGTATTTCACAACCCGAAGAACAGAAACGGGCATCTGTACAACAGGCTTCAGACGGCAGCTGGGGAGCAGGAATTACAGTTTGGTATCTTAGGTTCTATTATTCTATTGATAATTTGGAGGATAGCCTACACCCCCGGTATCGTATGTCATTTCTTGACCGGATAAATTCTCCAGAAAAACTTAATGCGCAACTTGACTCAGACCTATATGACAATTTTATTAAAACAGGAGCATTTAATCGTGAAGAGCTGGATGAAACTTTT
>Ga0302309_10001937_pt1 | contig 18006 bp, 16 predicted proteins | sample III_Palsa_N1_1_FD_200453 | JGI IMG/M metagenome (GOLD analysis project Ga0302309, IMG submission 200453) | Peat permafrost microbial communities from Stordalen Mire near Abisko, Sweden - III_Palsa_N1_1 | ecosystem: Environmental > Terrestrial > Soil > Palsa > Peat permafrost | place: Sweden... | reverse complement strand
ATCAGTTGGCGAACGGTAATCATCAAGCAAACCCGGCGCGTGTTTTATCGGGTCGAACAAAAATATGCGCAGATCGGTTGGTTGTGTTTGGATCAGATCGATATAATCGCCAAATTTCATTTCCGCCGCCGATGCATTGATCGGTTTGGATGGATCGGCCTTCGAACTGTCATAAAGCGGTACCATCTGGTCGCCTACCATTTCTTTCAGGTAATCAAAGGTCCATTTTTGTAATGCGGGCCAGCTTTCGGTGGCTTTGCGGACGATAAGCGGCTTGCGCGGCTTTAAATAATTGTTAACAAAATCCTCCCTGCTAATATGGTCTACACTATCTATAGGGCTTAGAATGATACTCATATTTACAATTTATTAACAGGCAAAATTAATTTATTGTACAAAGCATGAAACAGTAAAAATTGTTTTTGATATTATTTTGACAGAAAGGGTTCAGTGGGCATGGGCAGTTCGCAGTTAGTTGGCACTTGGCAGTTGCATCGCTTTATGATAAAGGCAATTTCCGCCAAACTAAAAAACCCGGCAATTGGTGCTTGTTGCACAATTGGCCGGGCTTTCATTTTCAAGGTATTAAACTTCTTCTGAGTATATGGTCACGCTGCAAACTGCCTGCTGCAAACTGCTTACTGAAAAGCAGGTTTGCAGGCGGCAGTTTGTAAATGACCCATCGTATACAAACTGCCTTTAGGTAACCTGCAAATAATTAGTTTGGCATTAATACCGTATTTACTACGTGTATTACGCCGTTGCTCTGAAATACATCGGCAATGGTGATCCATGATTTGCCGCCTTTTTCATCAACCAGGTATAATTTTTTACCTTTTTGCATAACTGTAAGTGTACCGCCTTCAACCGTTGTTAATGTGGCCGATCCGTTACCCGCAGCAACCTTAGCCATCAGATCGGCAGCGCTTATGCGGCCTGCTACTACGTGGTAGGTTAGTATTTTTACCAGTGTGGCTTTGTTTTCGGGTTTCAACAGGTCGGCTACGGTGCCTGAAGGCAATTTGTCGAACGCTTCGTTGGTTGGGGCAAACACGGTGAAAGGGCCCGCGCCTTCTAAAGTTTCAACCAAACCGGCTGCTTTTACTGCGGCAACCAGGGTGGTATGGTCTTTTGAGTTTACGGCATTTTCAATAATGTTTTTTGATGGATACATTGCTGCGCCGCCAACCATTGGAGCCTGCGCGTAAGTGTTTGGCGCTATTGCTATAGCTGCTAAAGCAAAGGCCGCGATAATTAATTTTTTCATATTGTTTTTCTATGTAGGTTATTTGTTAAGAGATACGGCAGGCCTGGGCAGGCAGTTTTTATTTGGACGGATGTTTCCAATAGCCAAAAGGGGTAGATACTTTTAAACCGGAACAGAAGAAGATACGTAGGTACCGGGATTTAAATTAAAGATTTGTCATTGAGGAACGAAGCAATCTCGTCGAATATCTCCCGAATAAGCATGGTTACGAGATTGCTTTGTCGTACCTCCGCGCAATAACAATAATGGCTAAAAAAACAATTCCGCCGCTATATGATCGGCATATAATTTACCGCCTGGGGTAAGGTAAATAACATCATCCTTCCGGCTGATCCACTCTTTATCAAAATACTTTTCAGCTTCTATCAATAGCTGGTTGGCCGATGCCGGGGCAATGGTATTGAGCTTTTTCAGATCCAATCCCCATATAGTGCGCAGCGAGGTCATGATGTATTCGTTCAGCCGGTCGGTTTCGCTTAGTATTTCGGTTTCGGCAGGTGTTTTACCGGTTTGGAGCGACTGGATATATTTCGCGTTATTAGCCACGTTCCATTGCCGGGTTTCGCCGTTGAACGAATGTGCCGATGGGCCTATACCGAGGTATTTTACGCCCCGCCAATAATTGGAGTTGTGTTTGGAGTGCATGCCGGGTTTGGCAAAGTTGGAAATTTCGTAATGCTCAAAACCCCGTTGCTGCATGGCATCCATCAGGTAAATAAACTGCGCGGCACTTTGCTCATCGCTCATGGCGGCTTGTTTTTTGTTTTTGATGGATGAGGCCAGGGCGGTGCGCGGCTCTACCGTCATGGAGTAGGATGATACATGCGGCACACCCAGTTCAAATACCTTATCTAAATTAAATTTCCATTTCTGGTCGGTAAGCAATGGAAATCCGTAGATCAAATCAACCGTTATATTTTCAAAACCGGTATCCTGCGCGCGTTTTACGGCAGCTTCCGCCTCGGCGGCACGGTGTACCCGGTTCATCCATTGCAGGTCATCATCAAAAAACGACTGCAAACCTATACTGAAGCGGTTAATAGGCGTGTTACTAAGCGCCCGTAGTTTGGCCTTGTCCAGGTCGTCCGGGTTGGCTTCCAGGGTAATTTCAGCGTTTGACGCTACGGAATGCAGTTGGGTTATGGTATTGATCAGCAGGCTGATCTCTCCTTCTTCTAATAGCGATGGCGTACCGCCGCCAAAATATATAGTTTCGATGGTTTCGCCATCAAGGTAGGTTTTTTGCAGCTTGATCTCTTTGATGAGCGCCTGTAAAAGCTCATCCTTGTATTTTAGCGAAGTGCTGAAATGGAAATCGCAGTAATGGCAGGCCTGTTTGCAAAATGGGATGTGAATGTAGATACCTGCCATCTGGGGTTCGAATATATTGACAAAAGTAACTATCGAAATATCAAAAGAGATAATTAATCAAAATCAATAATTATTTGAGAGAAGAACTTTCAAATGACGGAATGTGTTATTTTGAATCAAATGTTTTTAGAGATAACGAAGGATTAAAGATTTTAAAAAATAAAACCAATCGAATGGGCCTTATTTTTTCATCAGTCATTTTGATTGATGAATCAATGATATTGATAGGCGCTTTTCTGCAAAATAGAAATGGCTTCATCGGCGAGGTCATCGGTAAGTCCGATAGACGGGCTAGTTAATACCAAGTTGTGTTTAATGTTTTCCGGCAAGCCATTTAACATTTTGTCGTCGTCTATAATGACAAATTCTTCATTAGGCATACGCTTTTTTGTATACCATTGTAATATTTCATCCTTACGACTTGTCAGCAAGCTGTTGGTAGTCAGCCGGTGCACGCGTTTCGGATTAATTCCTCTCGATTTTAACAAGTCCTTCCACTGGGCAACTTTATATTTCGACTTATGCGAAGTCGTTAATAAAACAGATGCATTTGTTTCAGACAGGATTCGCTGAAGTGCTTTTACAGACCTTGAATTAAACATAGGAAAGCCATCTTCCATAAATTCCGGTTTTTTCCAGGAGTTCGCAGGAACTAATACACCATCTATGTCTAATAAAATCAACATGATACAAATTTACAACTAATTATTCATCTTGAAGTGATTTGCTTTACAAATTCGATTTCCAGTTTATTGTATTTCGCGTCCAATTCGTTTAGATAATCAATTTTCGCTGGAGTGTCCCAATCGTCTTCGACAAATCTAACCAAATCCCAGGAAATTGGTTCAGTTGCAGATGTCGAGTTAGTAGGTACTTGCCCTAGTTTATGATTTATGATCAAAGCGCTCAGGTATCGATGATGTCCATCAATAATTAAATTTTCACACACTTTAATCTCATTAAATTTGATGCCATGTAACATCTTTTGACACATCCTGAAAATGATGGGAATACACAACTTAGTTTGTGTAGCCATCAATGGAATATCATATGATGTTATAAATTCTGCTATAGATTCAGCTGTAATATCTTGCATCTTCGTTTAAATGGTGAAATCAAAGGTAATTCTTTTAGTTACCCTTCATTCGGCAATAATCGGGAAAAGGCTTAACCTTTCGAAATTAAGGCATTAACTTGATTCTTAGGGCTCACTGTTATAGGCAACGCCCGGAATTTCTTTGCATAATCCCTGTTTTAACATGTTTAAAGTTTCTTGAAGTTGTCCCGTATCCTTCATACTTATTTCCTTTTTATCAGGATGGTTAAGATTTACCAGAAATATTGACTTCTTCCAAGTGCCATTTTCCATCAGTTGATTCTGATACCATATTACCCCCTTAATATTTGATAATACTAGTCCATAAAATGCTCTAGCTTTAAAGAGTATGTTTTTATCCTCAAGATCCCGTTCAGTTCCCGGTAACGAATAGCTATTTTCGCCGCTCTCAACTTTCAGTGGGCCATCTGCCGGAGAACAAATGTAAATCGAGATATTTGCGTCGCATTCATCACAATCACGCCCACTTAGAATTAGAAATGGGGCCTTATTTCCATTGGGTACTTGTCCTATATATTTTAGCTCGTATAGACTTGTTTTGAATTGTTTGCCATTTTTAAAATACAGCTTATTCCCCGCTATTTTTTCGAAATCCCAGATTTGCTTTTTGGCATCAGTCTGTTGTTCAATAAGTTGTGTTCCCATTGGCTTTTGGGTATAATCTTTCATGTTAAGAGAGCAAACGCTGTAACAAACAAGGAGAATTTTATCTAAGTGAAGTATCATGAGTAATTACTTTTCAAGTTAGGCCGAAGATATGATTGTATGCTTTGTCTCGCAAGCATTGTAACTACCTATTCGAACTAGACTTCGAATCTTCTACAGTCAGATTTTGGGGAGGGGTTACAAAGGAAATTCATAATATAGGCGATGTTATGTGCAGTTGAGGTAAGCATACCATGCCGGCCAACTATGTTTGTGGATGATATTTTTTAATTCCTATTGTTACTTATTTGTTACTTTTAGATTGTAACTATTTGTAAACCATAGCAATATTCAATTCCTGCCATAGGGCAAAGGTAATGAAAAACGGCACCTGCATAATAACCGCGCCGAATTAGGATAATTCGCCTTATTTAAAAACTCCAATACATCAACGGCTCCATACTTTCCTATCCGCAGGCCTTAAATACCACGATACTATAGTGAGCACCAGCAATAACAGCGAAGGCAGCATCTCCTTTACGGAATTGCCCACTGCAATATGCGAAAATACGGCTCCCGACATGATAAAGAAAAACCCGGCATACGCCCATTCCTTTACAACAGGGAATTTTGGAATAAGCACCGCGACAACTCCCAAAATTTTCCAGATACCCAATAGCGTTAAAATGTAGGCGGGGTAACCCAGGTGAGTAATGCTATCCAGCCCGCCGGCTCCTGTTTTCCCTTTAAATAGTTGCACAAGCCCGGTGGATAGCATCCCTAAGGCAAGCCAGGCGGTAGCTATCCAGTAGCTGATCTTTTTAGTTTTTTCCATGGTACATTATTTCATTTTGCTTACAATATCTTGCAGGCGGTTGTGAGCCATATTGAGGCCCTGCGCAAATGGCAGCTTCAGCAACTGGTCGCGCTGCGTAACCGATTCATACACTACGTGCATACTGAGTGTGCTGGTGCTGTCCGTCAATTCTTCAAATTCATATATCTCCAGTTGAACGCCAAAAGGTGTATGCTCCATCTCAAACGTCCGGGTGATCTTCCGGTCAGGCACAAACTCATGGATCACGCCATTGGCTTTGAATACTACGTTTCCATTTGCATCGGATGTTTCAAATTGATAACCGCCGTGCTTTTTGCTCTCCAACTTCAGCACTTTGGTGCCCATCCATTGCTCAATAATTCCGGCCTCCGCATAAGCTTTAAAAAGCAATTCCAGGGGCAAATCAAATTCCCGTGTAATTAATATGTCCTGTTTGCCAGCTTCGGCATTCACCTTTGTTTTCCGTTCCATAGCGGTTTATTTATTGGTTTTATATTTTTTCATCACGGTTTCCAGTTTATTAAACCTGTCATCCCACATGTTGCGGAATGGTTCAATAAAATCGGCTACCTCTTTCATTTTGGTGGCACTAATGTGGTAGTGAATTTCCCTGCCGTTTTGTTGCTGTTCCAATAACTCGCACTCGGTTAGTATTTGCAGGTGTTTGGAAACTGTGGGCCGGGCTGTGTCAAAATTTGCCGCTATTGCACCCGCTGTAAGGGATTGTGAAGCCAACAATAACAGTATCGCTCTTCTGGTTGGGTCAGCCAGGGCCTGGAATACATCTCGTCTTAAATTCATCGCGTAGCTATTTGGCTACAAATATATGCGTAGCTATTTAACTACGCAATTTTTTTTCGATTTTTTTCAAGACGGGGATAATACATTGCTTTATCCGTCACATTTAACACTAAATTAAATTGCAGGTGTACAAAAACAACCAATTATTACGGTATTTTTGCGCCAAATAAACAAGTTAGTTTATCAAATGCGCTTTACTGTTTGGGGATTTCTGTTTATGCTGATGACTTGTACCCGTGTTTACGCGCAGCAGGATTCCGTGCAGGCTAACCAGCCCTCGCTGGCTGCCAAAACCCATTTTCGCGCCGATACCAGCACTCACCTTTCCGTTTTAGATTCCGTTGCAGCGGCGACAGTTGCCCGGCAACAATTTGTAACCGATTCGCTAACTACCATGTACATTATGCCCGACTCCAACCGGGTTGATCAGCTATCGGCATACCTGCTAAAAAACGGGCTTTATAAGGGCAGCAGCTTTCTGGATATTCCCTTTACTTCTAAAAAAAAATTAGGTTACGGGCGCAGCCGTAAAAGCCGCGATCCCTGGATAATTGTTATTATCACCGGCCTGTTATTGTACACCTCCCTGTTAAATTTCACCCTCGGGTCAGATATCAAAAGCATCTTCCAATCCTTTTACGGCAAGCGCAGCCCGCAGTTTGATAAGGAGGAAAAAGGGATACATGTATGGGCCTTTATTGGTTTATTTTTGCTTTTCGGTTTAACTTTCGGTCTTTTTTTATACCAGTTAGCCGCTTACAACAGTGTTTATTACAGCATCAGCGGTTTCCAGCTTTTCGCCTCATTATCGCTCATCATCATCTCATTATCGGCCTTTAAATTCTTAGTTTTAAAGGTTATCGGCTTCCTTTTCGCTATAGACAAAGTGGTTAGCGAATACATAACTACCTTATACTTAACCTACTTTAACATTGCCTTTGTTTTTTTGCCGGTGGTTATATGCTTTAGTTTACTATCGGCGCAACTTATACCCTATTTATTGGCTATCGCCTTATTCCTGGTAGCTATAATTTTCATCTGGATATACGTTCGCAGCAGTGTGAATATTATTTCTAATTTTCGATTTCACAAATTTTATTTATTTATCTATCTTTGTGCCCTCGAAATTTGCCCCATTTTGATTTTGATTAAGATACTTAACTTATAGGATTCAGGCTTTATAGAATTGACTTTGGAAGATAGAAAGAAAAAGGTAAAAAGTATATTAGTTACTTTACCTAAACCTGAGAACGATAAAAATCCGTATGCCGAGCTGGCTAAAAAGCTCAGTCTGAAAATTGATTTCAGGGCATTTATACATGTGGAAGGCGTGCCGGCCAAGGATTTTCGTAAAGAGAAGATCAACCTGGTGGATTTTAGCGCGGTTATATTTACCAGCCGAAACTCTGCCGATCATTTCTTTCGCATTTGCGAAGAGATGCGCTTCGAGGTTCCGGTGGAAATGAAATATTTCTGCCTTTCAGAAACCATTGCCCTGTACCTTCAAAAGTATATCCAGTACCGCAAGCGCAAAATATTTTTTGGTAAGCAAACCGCTGCCGACCTGGCTGAAGTATTGAAAAAACACGCCAACGAGAAATTTTTGTACCCATGCTCTGATGTTGCTGCCGAAGAAACCCAAAAGTTTTTGCTGGAGAACGGCTATAACTTTACCCCGGCCGTGCTTTTTCGCACCGTTTGCAGCGATCTGTCAGACCTTGCCGAAGTATTTTACGATGTGATCGCGTTTTTCAGCCCATCCAGCATCCAGTCCTTATATAAAAACTTCCCCGATTTTAAACAAAACAATACCCGTATAGCGGCTTTTGGCGCAACCACGCATAAAGCGGTGTATGAATCGGGCCTTATACTTGATATTCCGGCACCCACACCTCCTGCCCCATCCATGACAATGGCTATTGAACAGTATGTGAAGCAAGTAAATAAATAATTTCTACTGTAATTTATTTAACTTTATTGCAACTTTCTGTGCTATTCTGCCGTTTAAACGATTAACGTTTTAGCCTATAAATGGTTAAATTAGGCGGTATAAAACACAATATTTATAATTACCAGGCTCAAAAATTAAATTTTTGATGCCTTGTTAGCTATTTTGACGAGAAAAAAGTTTATTTTTAGGCTTTCATGCGCCAAAATTAATATATTCGGGCATTGCATTTACGTTATATTTATATAGCTAAATTTTGATTTTTATATGAAGAAGATATACTCTTTAATAGTTACTGCGGGTTTTGTGGCAATTTTAAGCAGTTGCCGCAGTGGTGGTGGCGGCGAATTAACAGGCGTGCCGCAACGCAGTTTCAGGGCCGAGGTACCTTACGGCATGGTTTATATCCCCGGTGGATCATTCTTAATGGGCCAAACCGATCAGGATATTACCTTTGCTCAAATAGCGCAAACCAAGCAAGTAACCGTTCCCCCGTTCTTTATGGACCAAACCGAGATCACCAACAGCCAATACAAACAATTTGTATTCTGGGTGCGCGATTCCATAGCCATTACCAATTATTTAAACGACGATAAATACTACCTGCACCCTAAAGGCGCAACAGGCGGTAACAGTGGTAAAAAATACATCAACTGGGCATACGTAAGCAAATACCCGGTTTGGAACGCCCGCAAAGGCGCGCCTACAACCAAACTGGATGGCATGTACTACCAGGGCGACGACCGCGTGTTTGACCGTAACGAGATAGATGTACGTTTATTAAAATACAATTACTCCATGATGTCGCTGCGCGACGCGGCCAATTATCGCGAGGATAAAACAAAAAGACGTTCGGATTTCATTTTACGCGATACCGTACCTGTTTACCCTGATACCCTGGTTTGGCTAAGTGATTTTTCATACGCTGCCAATGAGCCTATGGTACAGGGCTATTTTTCGCATCCGGCCTATAAAAATTACCCGGTTGTTGGGGTAACCTGGCGCCAGGCACGTGCCTTCACCGTATGGCGTACGCGCTTTAACGAGGCTTACAAACACGCGCACCACTTACCATTCCGCCAGCCGTATGCACTGCCTACCGAAGCGGAATTTGAATATGCCGCACGTGGCGGAAGGATAGGCAACGATTATCCGTGGGGCGGCCCTTACATAAAAAATGCAAAAGGATGCCTGCTGGCCAACTTTAAACCCGGCCGTGGCAACTATACTGATGATGGCGGCGCTTACACCGTAAACGTTCGCTCCTATTTCCCTAATGATTACGGCTTGTATAACATGGCCGGCAATGTGGCCGAGTGGACATCATCTGCTTTTGATGAATCGGCAACTACATTTGTGAGCGATATAGCCCCAACCTTACAATATGAGGCTAAAGCCAGCGACCCTGAAGTATTAAAACGCAAGGTGGTTAAAGGCGGCTCATGGAAAGATGTTGGCTATTTCCTTCAAAATTCAAGCCGCACGTATGAGTACCAGGATACCGCTAAATCATACATCGGCTTCCGTTGTGTAACTCCTTACCTGGGGCGTGATATTAAGGACAGAAATTAAGAAACTTAAACAATTAATCACAATAGAAACCACTTTAACAAACATTATGGCCGGTAAAAAACAACCTTACGGAATAAATAACGTAGTATCATGGGGAGCTACCGTGGTAATTATAGGACTACTCTTTAAAATTCAGAATTTACCTTTTGGTGGTGTATTCATATCTATCGGATTAGGAATGGAAGCATTTTTATTCGCCATCTTAGGGTTTCAGAGAGAACAAACGGAAATTGACTGGACAAGGGCTTATCCTGAATTATCAGAAGATTTTAAAGGCGAATTGCCAGCATCATCTGCCAAAGGTATTGGAGGCGGTAATTTTTCAAGTACCGCTGCTTTGGATAAAATGATGGAGGACGCAAAGATAGGCCCCGAGCTTATCCGCAGTCTGGGCGATGGCTTACGCGGCTTTGCCGATAAGGTAAGCGCCATATCAAGGGTTACCGATGCCGGAAACGCCACTGTTATATTTACCGAAAAAGTAAAGACAGCAACTGAAAGCTATGATAAATTAAGCGCTTCGTTTGAAAAAGCATCAGCTAACCTGCAAGAGATGGCCGGTACAAGTATCGAATCGAAAAATTACCATGAGCAGGTAACTAAAATGGCTACAAACCTATCGGCATTAAACGCGGTGTATGAATTGGAATTACAGGATTCGAGCAATCATTTAAAATCAATGAATAAGTTTTACAAAGATATGGAAGGTACCATGCAAAACTTTAATGAATCATTGGACGGATCGCAAGTGTTTAAAACCGAAGTTAGTAAACTGGGCAAAAATTTAGCTTCGTTGAACGCGGTATATGGAAATATGCTTTCGGCAATGAGCCAGCCCCGTGCTTAATTGTATAATATTTTTTATCAAACTTAAACTAAAGATTTAAAGCACATGGCTGGAGGTAAACAAACCCCAAGACAGCGAATGATGGGTATATTATATCTGGTACTACTGGGCCTTATAGCGCTAGATATACCGGAAAGCTTACTTGATGCTTTCAAAAGCATCGGCGACAGCTTAAATGCATCAAAAATAAACGTTGAAACGGGAATTGATAAAACATTTAAAATATTTGAGCAAACGAAATTAAAGGATCAGCCTGAACGGGCAAAGCCAATATATGATAAGGCATTAAAGGCAAGAGCACTGGCTGATAACCTGGATTTGTACGTTGATTCGCTTAAAAAAATAATGATAGATGAAACCGGCGGCACAGATCCCGAAACCGGTGATTTTAAAGGTCGCGCAAATCATGATGAATCGGTAGATCTAATGGTGAACAGAAGAAAATATGCGTTTGAATTGCATAAAAGAATAGATTATACGCGCCAGGCGTTATTAAGCCTGCTTACTCCACAGGAGCGTGTTGGGATAGATCTGTCGTTGCAGGTCGCTAATCCGCCTCATAGAACCGGCTTTACCGACAGGAACTGGGAACAGGCTACTTTTGGCGAAGGAATTCCTGTTGCAGCAGCTGTAACCCAACTGATAAAGATACAGGCTGATACCAAAAATGCTGAGAACGAAGTAGTAAAGAAAATATTAGGTGAAGTTGACCAGGCTGTAGTAAACCTCGATCAATTTTCCGCCGTCGCGGTTGCTCCGTCGAGCTATGTACTGCAAGGCCAACCTTATACCGCGCAGGTATTTTTAACCGCATCTGATTCAAAATCAAACCCTGATATTTCGGTAAACGGCAGCAAACTTGCTGTACAGGGCGGCCGGGCAACTTATACTGTAGGAACCGGCGCGGAAGGCGTATTTACCTGGGTTGGAACTATTATTGTAAAGCAAAACGACGGTACATTTAAAACTTATAAAACCGATCCTCAAACCTACCAGGTAGCCAAGCCATCGGCAACCATATCGCCTACAAAAATGAACCTGTTGTATATAGGTATTGATAACCCCATCTCCATTTCAGCGCCATCTGTAGCCAAAGAAAAACTGCACGTTACCATGACGGGTGGCGAGATCAGCGGCTCTGCGGGTAATTATATAGCCAATGTAAGCAACCTGGGCGAAGCTACCATAAGCGTAAGCGGCGATGTTGCCCCTGGCAAAACAGCATTTTTGGGTTCACAGCCGTTCCGTATCAGGCGCATACCTCCACCCGAAGCAGAGTACGCGGGCAGCACAGGCGGCTCGGTGAGCGCGGTAAGTTTGCGGTCTGAAAATTATATTTTTGCCAAACTGGAAAACTTTGAGTTTGATGTGAAATTTCAAATAACGCACTTTACATTATCTGTTTATAAACCGCGCCAGGATGTATTCCCTATTTCGGGCAGCAGCTACCAGTTAACCGGCGCCATGCACAGCGCTTTAAACCAGATACAGCCGGGCTGTACCGTTGTTTTTAGCAATATACTGGCAACAGGGCCTAAAAACACGCAATACAGCTTAAAACCACTTGTGTTGAACGCTAATTAGTAAGATTATGAAGAAGAAACTTTTTCTTATTGTACTTTGTTTGGCCTGCACAGCTTCTTATGCGCAGCAAACAAAGAAAAGGAAGCGCCCAAGGCCAAAACCAGCAGTAGTACAGGCGCCCGCACCGGTAAGCGCGGCTCCAAGTACTGTTGTTGCCACTACGCCGCCGCCTGTTACACCCCCAAAACCTTTCGACAGGCCATTGGATAGCTATTACAAAAAAACAAATATTTTGAACGCCAGGGTTACGCCTTACCCAAATTTGCGCGAAGCTGATGTAGCTTTTGCCAAACGTGTATGGCGCGAAATTGACCTGCGCGAAAAAATGAACCAATACCTGGCATCGCCAAAACAACGGTTGATAGATGTTTTAATGGCCGCCATACAAAGCGGTGAGCTAACCGCCTACAGCGCGCAGCCGGATTCGGCGCTTGACCCTGATGGCGATAGCTTCGCTAAGCCATTAACCCCCGATCAGGCCAAAGGCTCACTGGTTGATAGCACAGTTATTACAGGGCACGATGCCAACGGAAACCAATTGGCACCAAGGCGCGTAGCCAATATATTCAACCCGGATAGCCTTATTAAATTCAGGATAAAGGAAGACTGGGTATTTGACCGCCAACGCTCGGTTTTTGAACCGCGTATCATCGGCCTCGCGCCAATGATTAGGCACAAAATTGAAGGCGCGACAGGTGCTACCCCTCCGCAGGATTATCAGCCTGCATTCTGGATCTATTTCCCCGATGCGCGCGCCATATTAGCCACAAAAGAAGTAGTTAATAAAAATAGTGATGCCACCAACCTTAGTTTTGATGATATTTTTATGAAACGCATATTTACCAGCTACATTGTAAAAATATCAAACGACAAGGATCAGTCGATAAAAGAATATAAAGAAGGTATAGACAGGTTAACAGAATCAGAAGATATCAAAAAGAAACTGATGGACTGGGAGCTAAACCTGTGGCAATATTAATTATTGGTCATTAGGTTATTCAGCTACGCTGTTATTGGCGATTGTCTGACTGCATAATATAACAAAAAAGGAGCTTATGGCTCCTTTTTTTGTTTGCAATACGTTGCTGTGCGCTGCCGCGCTCATCACTCTCATTGTCCTAATGGCTATCGGGATGCCTGATTTCGGCTGAAGTATATCGGCTTACGGGGTGTTTTTTTGAATCGTTATTGCGAGGTACGAAGCAATCTATAGGCTATACCGGGCGAAGAGAAAAGTATTGCCTTTGCTTATTTGACCTGCCTATGTAGAGATTGCTCGTTCCTCGCAAGGACGGTTGGAAAATGTACTTAGTGACCTGCATCGTCCCGATAGCTATCGAGACGCCTGATTTCGGCTGAAGTATATCGGCTTACGGGGTGTTTTTTTGAATCGTCATTGCGAGGTACGAAGCAATCTATAGGCTATACCGGGCGAAGAGAAAAGTATTGCCTTTGCTTATTTGACCTGCCTATGTAGAGATTGCTTCGTTCCTCGCAAGGACGGTTGGAAAATGTACTTAGTGACCTGCATCGTCCCGATAGCTATCGGGATGCCTGATTTCGGCTGAAGCTTATCGGCTGACGGGAGCGTTCACTTTCTTGAATCGTTATTGCGAGGTACGAAGCAATCTATAGGCTATACCGGGCGAAGAGAAAAGTATTGCCTTTGCTTATTTGACCTGCCTATGTAGAGATTGCTTCGTTCCACGCAAGGACGGTTAGAAAATGGACTTAGTGTATTGAAAAGTGTTTTTTGGCAGGAAACACCCGTTTTGTATACCATTGATATACAATGTGTTATAAGATTAGCAACCGTTCGCTTGCGGAAACGCTTATTTTTGTTAATTTGTTATTTATCAGCTGTTTAAGTGTTCGGGCTTGTTCGGGTGTTCACGATCGTGTTCGGGTGTGTTTCGGTGGTGTTCGGGTTGTGTTTCGGTACCGTTCGGGTTCTGTTCGGGGTCTGTTCGGGTTATGAATTTTAGTCAGAATGTTGGATATGCCAAAAAACAGAACAGTTTATAGCTTAGTGTACCGGGAATTATAGTGATGGAAGGCAATTAACAAGCGCTAATCTACTTCCGAACACTCGTGACGCGCCACTTACCACTCAAGCCTGCCCAAAATAACTCAAAATAGCCTTTGCCTGTTTGGTATTAACCACTTCCATTAGCTCAATCTCAGTGGCTTCGCGGATCTTTTTTACCGATTTAAAGTATTTCAGCAATTTGGCCGATGTGGTTTTGCCAATACCCTCAATCAGTTCCAGTTCGGTAACCAGGGTGCCCTGGTCGCGTTTTTTACGGTGAAAGGTGATGCCGAAACGATGGGCCTCATCGCGCAATTGCTGTATAACCTTTAAGGTTTCTGATCGCTTATCCAGGTAAAGCGGGTATTGGTCGCCGGGGTAGTACAGTTCTTCCAGGCGCTTGGCAATGCCTATAACTGTAACCTGTTTATCAATACCCAATAATTTAAGGCTCTTTAAAGCCGAAGATAATTGCCCTTTTCCTCCGTCAATAATAATTAATTGCGGCAGTTCGGTGCCTTCATCCAGCATGCGGCGGTAACGGCGGTGTACAGCCTCTTCCATAGTAGCAAAATCATCGGGGCCTACTACCGTTTTCACATTAAAATGGCGGTAATCCTTTTTTGAAGGCTTGGCATCCTTAAACACCACAATAGCCGAAACGGGATATTTTCCCTGGAAATTGGAGTTATCAAAGCACTCAATATGCCGGGGCAACTGGTTCATACGTAAATCCTTCATCATTTGCGTAAGCAGGCGCTCGGTTCGTATTTCGGGGTTCAGCTTTTCGTACTGGTCTATCTTTTCCTTTTTAAAGAACAGCACATTCTTTTGCGATAGGTCGAGCAGTTTCTTCTTTTCGCCCAGTTTCGGAACGGTGAACTTAAACCCGCTATCCTCCACATCTATTTCAAAAGGCACAATGATCTCCTTAGACTGGCTGTTATAACGGCTCCTGAACTCGGTAATAGCCAGTGTGAGCAATTCCTCATCACTTTCATCAAGCCGCTTTTTCAGCTCGATAGTTTGTGTTTGGATAATGGTGCCATTCATTATCTTCAGAAAATTAACAAAGGCATATTTCTCTTCGGATGCTATGCTGAACACATCAATATCCGTTATCGACGAATTTACCACCGTTGATTTGCTCTGGTAGTTCTCCAGCAGGTCGAATTTCCTTTTGAGGCGATGAGCCAGCTCATAGTTCATCTCAACCACGGCGGCATCCATATCGTTTTTTAATCCCCGTAGCACCGCTCCTATTTTGCCGTTGAGGATATCTGTTATTTCGCCAATGTTGTGGCTGTAGTCGGCCTCGGTTTGGTAATCCTGGCAGGGTCCTTTGCAATTACCTAACTGGTACTCCAGGCAAACCTTAAATTTGCCTTTCTCAATATTCTGGCGGGTAAGCGGCAGGTTACAGGTGCGCAGCGGGTAAGTTTCTTTAATGAGGCCTAAAATATTGTGCATCATACTTACCGAAGCATACGGCCCCAGGTATTTTGAACCATCGCGTATGATGCGCCGCGTCCAGAAAATGCGGGGATAGTTTTCGTTCTTAATGATGATCCAGGGGTAGGTTTTATCATCCTTCAGCATCACGTTATAGCGTGGCTGATGCTTTTTGATCAGGCTGTTTTCCAGCAGCCAGGCATCAACCTCGGTATCAACAATGGTAAAAGTAATATCGCGTATTTTGGAAACCAGAACCCTTGTTTTAGCATTTACATTCGGGTTATTAAAGTACGATGTTACCCGGTTGCGCAAATCCTTGGCCTTGCCAATATATATCAGCTCCTTTTCGCTATCCCAAAACTGGTAAATACCGGGTTTATGGGGCACGTTTTTTAAGGCTAAACGATAATCGAACTTTTCACTCATTGGTTTATTGGTTCACTTGTTCATTGGTTCATTGGTGCAATTGCTGAATAGCCTGTTTCCGTCTCAATTAAACGGTCTTTTCAGGCTTAATTAGATTAGCCTTACCAATAAATTTTAAGTAAGCATTTAGTTTAAGATGGATGGTTTGAAGTTTTTCGAATAACGTATTGAAAGCATCTTCTGTTACAAGCTCTCTTGTTCGTGCCTTCTTCAACCAAACCTTTGTCTCGATAATCGACCCTCTGCTAAAGTAACAGAAATTCCCATTTTCTTTATAATGATATCTTCCATATCCTTCAGCTATATTGGCTCCAATGGAATCGGCCGAGCGAACGATTTGCTTTTCAATAGTATCTTTGGCAAAATAGTCCCATTTGATTACAATAAACCATATCTCATCGCTAAAACTTTCAGCGAGTTGATAAACCTCCAATTCTTCAAGATTATAGTAACTCATAAGCAAGTTATTAACTACTTAACACAACTGGTTGTTCAGCTATCCAACCATGCACCAATGAACTAATGAACAAGTGAACCGATGAACTATCCCTAAAACTCCAGCTTCTTATCCACCTCATTAGTGCCTTTTTGCTGCTGGTTGTATTGCCCGCAATCTATAGTAATGCCCACGCCTGATTTCGGCGGATCAAAGTCGACGTTCTTTTTGATGCCCAGCGCCGGGTTGGCATACACCTTTTGCATATACAGCGCGAAAATGGGCAGCGCCGTATTTGCGCCCTCGCCAAGCTGCTCGGTTCTGAAATGTATATCGCGATCTTCGCAGCCGGTCCAAACGCCGGTTACCAGTTGCGGGGTAACACCTATGAACCACCCGTCCGAATTATCATTGGTGGTACCGGTTTTACCGGCTATAGGGTTATATAATTTGTACTTAAACTGTAGCCTCGAACCTGTACCGTCTTCTATCACACCTTTTAACATATAGGTCATTACATAAGCGGTTTGCTCGTTCATGGCCTGTTTTACCTGGGTGTGGTTGGTATACAGCACATTACCGTTCTTATCCTCTATGCGCAATAAAAAGGTTGGTTCCGTCCAGATCCCGTGGTTCGCGAAAACGCCGTAAGCGCCGGTCATATCAAATACACTGGCATCAAAACTGCCTATGCAAATAGATGGCACAGCTTCCAGATCGGTGCTGGTTACGCCCATTCGTCTAATCAGGTCAACCACAGGTACCGGGCCAATTTGCTTCATAATATGTGCGGTTATCCAGTTTTGGGAGTGCGCCAATGCCTGGCGCAGGGTTAACATGCCGGGTATGGTTTCGGCTTTGCCGGAGTGCGGGCACCAGGCGGGGGTAACCGTGTAATTGGTATCAGGCACATTATCCACCTGCATACATGGTGAATATCCGCCCTCAATAGCCACCGAATATGTAAACGGTTTGGCCGTTGAGCCCACCTGCCGCGAACCATCATGCACCTGGTCGTACTTAAAATGTTCAAAATTTATACCGCCTACCCATGCCTTTATATAGCCGGTTGTGGGGTCCATGCTCATTAATGAATTGCGCAGCAGCAGCTTGCAGTACACAACGGAGTCGATGGGTTTCATCACCGTATCGGTATCGCCGTGCCAGGTAAACAGGTTCAGCGTATCAGGCGTATTAAAATTATCGATGATTTCATCGTCAGATTTTCCTTCCTCCGCCAGTTCCTTCCACCTGTCGGAGTGGCGCATGCCCTTATCAATTAACGATTTAAAGGTTGGTATCTCTTTCCAAAGGTTGTGCCCGTGCCAGTGATCGTTAAACTGCGCCTGTAGCGAACGCATGTAGGTACGCTGCGCATCTTCGGCATAACCCTGCATGGTGGCATCAATAGTAGTATATATTTTAAGGCCGTCGCGGTCGAGGTCATAAGGGGTGCCGTCGGGTTTGGTGATAGACTTATCTATCATGATCTTCTGTATCTCCTTTTTTAGTACCGACCTGAAATACTGGGCGAGCCCTTCATTATGGTCAATACGGGTAAAATCGAGGTCCAATGGTTTTTGCTTTAGCTCATCGGCTTGCCCGCTGCTTAAAAAGTCTTGTTTTTCCATCCTGTCCAACACTAAATTACGGCGTTCCAGTGCTTTTTG
>Ga0302309_10001935_pt1 | contig 18016 bp, 19 predicted proteins | sample III_Palsa_N1_1_FD_200453 | JGI IMG/M metagenome (GOLD analysis project Ga0302309, IMG submission 200453) | Peat permafrost microbial communities from Stordalen Mire near Abisko, Sweden - III_Palsa_N1_1 | ecosystem: Environmental > Terrestrial > Soil > Palsa > Peat permafrost | place: Sweden... | reverse complement strand
GTGGTCGCCAAGGGCGGTACATGAATGGGCCAAAATATTGAGGTATTGGATAAAAAGAAATAAATCGAACGGGTATAGCTTAAAACTTGATAGATTATTCGTTGAAAAATTTGATATAATCATTAACGCCCCAGATACGGCAGGAAACCTGACTTTACGATGGTGCGGATAAAGATTATTCTTCATAATAAAGTATATTACCGCAGTTATCCGGAAAAAATAGAAATCCTTGCCATTTGGGATACCCGCCGAAACCCCAAAAAGTTCAAACTGTAGAAATAATCTGGCGTAGTCTACTTTTTCCATCTTTCGGACTTCGGATGTTCGGTTTCGGATTTGTTGGTAAAGTGCATATTTTTGAGTAAAACAATTTTCACATTTGCGTATGGATGAAAAGATAATCGGACAACTAACGATCTACTATAATAGCACAGGCATTCCTTTCAAAGTTTTTTCAATTGATAATCTTGAACTCTTCTTATTTGAAAAGCCATTTTTCGATAATAGAAGTGACCGTGGTAGTGTCTGTACAAAAGAATATCTTACTGAAAAATATATAACAGTGGGTGGATGGAGGAAAAATAACGATTTATTAGAAATCACTATTAATGGCTTGGGAATATTTATCGCCCGACCAATAGTTGATTTAATCTACGATTACGAAGTAATGGCATTGGATAAATCAAATGGCTTACTCAAATTAGCAGAAAAGGCTGTCTTAGCTACCGAAGTTCCTACTAATACATACTTGTCAACCTATATACTAAATAACCTTTTTAAATAGCATGGTTGTGTAGTAGTAATCTCCAATCTTATAATAACGATAATAATATTTATATTATAAAACGTAAAAACCTTTTACCCTTCGCCTTTTACCTTTCACCCTTCACCCTTCACCTTTCACCTTTTTGCTTTCTCCTTTCACCTCAAAAAGCGTACTTTTGCGAACTTTACCAAACAACACTATGCTAAGAACACATACTTGCGGCGAATTAAATATCAGCCATTTAGGCGAAACGGTTACATTATGCGGCTGGGTACAAAAATCACGCGACCTGGGTGGAATGACGTTTATTGACGTACGCGACCGTTACGGTTTAACCCAGTTGGTTTTTAATACGGATAGTGATGCCTCATTGAGGGAAACCAGCAGGGGACTTGGTCGTGAGTTTGTTATAAAAGTAACCGGCAAAGTGTTGGAACGTACCAGCAAGAACCTTAAAATGCCCACCGGCGAAATTGAGATTGGTGTAACTGATATAGAAGTATTGAATGCCGCAAAAATCCCCCCTTTTATGATAGAGGATGAAACTGACGGCGGCGAAGAACTGCGGGCAAAATATCGTTACCTTGATTTGCGCCGTAACCCTATCCGCAACAACCTGATGCTGCGCCATAAAATGGCACAGGAAGTACGTAAATATTTAGATGGCCGCGATTTTATCGAGGTTGAAACCCCGGTGCTTATCAAATCAACCCCCGAAGGGGCACGTGATTTCGTGGTGCCAAGCCGCATGAACCCCGGCGAGTTTTATGCACTGCCGCAATCGCCGCAAACGTTTAAACAATTGCTGATGGTAAGCGGGTTCGACCGTTATTTCCAGATCGTTAAATGTTTTAGGGATGAAGATCTGCGTGCCGACAGGCAGCCGGAGTTTACCCAGATCGACTGCGAAATGGCTTTCATTACCCAGGAAGATATTTTAAATATTTTTGAAGGGCTTACACGCCATTTATTTAAAGCGGTAAAGGGCATTGATATAGGCGCTGTTCCGCGTATGCAATATGCGGATGCGATGCGTTTATATGGCTCCGATAAACCGGACATCCGCTTCGGGATGCAATTTGTTGAACTGAATGATATAGTTAAAGGCAATGGCTTCAGCATTTTTGACAATGCCGAATTAATTGTAGGCATCAACGCCAAAGGCTGCGCACAATATACCCGTAAGCAAATAGATGAATTGACCGAATGGTTAAAACGCCCGCAAATTGGGGTTACAGGGATGATCTACTGCCGTTATAATACCGATGGCACATTAAAGTCATCAGTAGATAAATTTTATAGTGAAGACGACCTGACAAACTGGGCGGCGGCTTTTGAAGCCGAACCCGGCGATATTATGTTTGTGTTAGCCGGGCAGGCCGACAAAGTACGCAAACAGTTAAATGAACTTCGCCTTGAAATGGGAACCCGTTTAGACTTGCGCGATAAAAACACATTTGCGCCGCTTTGGGTATTGGATTTCCCGCTATTAGAGTGGGACGAAGAAACAGGCCGCTACCATGCCATGCACCACCCGTTCACCTCGCCAAAGCCTGAAGATATTGCCATGCTTGATACAGCGCCTGGCGGAGTACGCGCAAATGCCTACGATTTGGTGATCAATGGTACAGAAATTGGCGGTGGTTCTATCCGCATCCATGACCGTGCTTTGCAATCCCTCATGTTTAAACATCTTGGCTTTTCGCCGGAAGAAGCACAAAAACAATTTGGCTTTTTGATGGATGCCTTTGAATATGGCGCACCTCCCCATGGCGGTATAGCCTTCGGATTTGACCGCCTGGTTTCTATTTTTGCAGGATTGGATTCTATTCGCGATGTGATCGCATTCCCTAAAAATAACTCAGGCCGTGATGTGATGATAGACACGCCATCAACAATTGCTGAAGGGCAGATGAATGAGTTGAAAATAAGGACCGTATTATAGTTTATAATCTTATGTAATTGATCAATTTGTTATCTTTGTTATATGGAATCCGCAATCATATCTGGAAAATCAAAAAAAGACATTCAGCTATTAGTTACCATTGCTGAGAAAATGGGGATAAAGGCCAAATTTCTTAGTAAGGACGACCTTGAAGACTTCGGAATGGGCAAAGCCATAATCGAAGGCAAAACCGGTGAATTTATTGACACCGATGAATTTTTGAAATCATTAAAATGATCGTAAGGGTTGATAAAAGCTTTCAAAAGGACGTTAGCAAAATCAATGATGGCAAAATTAAACTTGCTTTATCTGAAATAATAGAAAGTGTCCGGCAGTCAGACAATCTTTTCGCAATAACAAACCTTAAGAAATTAACAGGGTTCAAAGATTGTTACCGGATTAAATTAGGTAACTATCGAATCGGTTTAGAATATACTAAAGACCGTGAGGTGGTTTTAATTCGGTTTCTCGACAGAAAAGAAATTTATAGAAAGTGGCCGTAAATTAATTGTCAATTAAAGCATAATAAGGGTGGTTGAATAAACTGCCCTTTTTCTTTTATCTTAGTTAAAAAAATCCTAAGATGAAAAAGCTATACCTGCTTATCCTTTGCGCTTTATCGAGCCCAGTTTTCTCACAAACCAATACACTTAGAAACGAAATTGCCAGGAAAACCGATTCCCTGCAAAACCAGATCATAACCTGGCGGCGCGATTTTCATGAGCACCCGGAACTTGGTAACCACGAGTTCCGTACGGCCGCAATTATAGCAAAGCACCTGCAATCGCTTGGGCTGGAGGTAAAAACGGGTGTTGCAACTACGGGTGTTGTGGGCGTTTTACACGGCGCTTTTCCAGGGCCCGTGGTCGCCCTGCGGTCGGACATGGATGCATTGCCGGTTACTGAGCGCACGCCGGTTCCGTTTGCGTCAAAAGTTAAAACAACTTTTAACGGAAAGGAAGTAGGGGTGATGCACGCCTGCGGTCACGATTCGCACATGGCCATGCTAATGGCTACCGCTGAGATATTATCCTCCATGAAAAGCCAATTGCATGGCACAATAAAATTCATCTTTCAACCAGCCGAGGAGGGCCTGCCACCCGGCGAGGTTGGCGGCGCGGAGGAAATGGTTAAAGAAGGCGTTATGGAAAACCCTAAAGTCGACGTTATATTTGGGATGCACATCTTTTCTTTTATGCCGGTGGGCACCATTACTTATCACTCCGCCGGCGCAATGGCCGGGGTTAATGGGATGAAGATTGTGATCACCGGCAAATCATCACATGGCGCACAGCCCTGGAACGGCGTTGACCCCATAGTTATTTCGGCCCAGATTATTAACAGCCTGCAGACTATAGTAAGCCGAAATGTTAACGTCAGCGAGAATCCGGCCGTTGTAACAGTCGGCGCTATTAATGGCGGCAACCGTACGAATATTATCCCCGAAAAAGTGGAAATGCTGGGCACGCTTCGCTCGTTTACCGCCTCGGATGAACAGTTGCTGATATCGAGGGTAAAGCAAATTGTAACCAATATTGCTGAGGCAGAAGGAGCTACATCTGAAATAACGATTCCCTATGAGTCACATTACCCGGTAACTTATAATAACCCTCAGCTGACGGATGAAATGCTGCCGAGCCTGAGAGCGATGGCGGGCGCGGATAATGTGATCGCTGGCCCAGCGTTAACCGGTTCGGAGGATTTTAGCTTTTATGCCAATAAGGTGCCGGGCTTTTTTATTTTTCTCGGAGGAATGCCGAAAGGCGGCGACCCCAAGACCGTTGCGGTAAACCACTCGCCTGATTTTTTTATCGATGAGAGTGCATTCCCGTTAGGCGTTAAAGCCATGTGCAATTTGGCTTTGGATTATATGAGTGCACATAGCAAATAAATGAAGTTTATAGAAAATTAAACATAGCATGCGCTGAGCAGGCGCAGAGTAACACTGAGATTAAAATTATTTATACCCTATAAACTAGCAACTCTGCGTTACTCTGTGAATATCTCCGCGCCCTCTGTGTTAAAAAATCAGCATACCTTTTTTATTTAATATCTATTCCCTCCCGTTTCACTAAATTTGCACCCTTATTGTTAATTCATTTTAAATGAAGCAAAAATTTTATGATACTGCTGTGAAGGAGGAACGTGCTGTGCTGGTTGGTGTAATTACCCAGGGTGAAACTGAAGAGCAAAGTAAAGAATATTTAGAAGAACTGGAATTTTTAGTTGCTACGGCAGGCGCTGAAACGGTAAAGACCTTTACCCAAAAACTCCAGAAACCGGACAGATCAACCTTTGTTGGCTCCGGCAGACTGGAAGATATCAGAGCTTTTGTGACAGCCGAAGAGATTGATATGGTGGTTTTTGATGACGAGCTTACCCCTTCGCAATTACGCAATATTGAAAATGAACTACAGGTAAAAATCCTTGACCGCAATAACTTAATTCTCGACATTTTCGCCGGACGTGCGCAAACGGCACAGGCAAAATCGCAGGTGGAACTTGCGCAGCTGCAATATTTGCTGCCCCGGTTAACCCGTTTATGGACGCACCTTGAACGCCAAAAGGGCGGTATCGGTATGCGTGGCCCGGGTGAGTCGCAGATTGAAACTGACCGGCGTTTGATATTGAACAAAATAGACCTGCTGAAAGATAAGCTGAAACATATTGACAGGCAAAACGCAACACAACGCAAAAACAGGAGCCAGCTGATCAGGGTTGCCTTAGTAGGTTATACCAATGTTGGTAAATCAACCATCATGAACCTTATCTCCAAATCGGATGTGTTTGCAGAAAATAAATTGTTTGCCACGCTGGATACTACGGTTAGAAAAGTGGTGATAGAAAATGTGCCTTTCCTGTTATCGGATACCGTTGGATTTATCCGCAAGCTGCCCATACATTTAGTGGAATGTTTTAAATCGACGCTTGATGAAGTGCGCGAAGCGGATATTTTAATACATGTTGTGGATATTTCGCACCCAAATTTTGAGGATCAGATTAGAACTGTAAATGAAACGTTGAAAGATATTGGCGCAATTGATAAGAAAGTAATTACCGTTTTTAATAAGATAGACGCATTTAAGCCTACGCAGCATCAAATAGATCAACAAGCCGAGCCGTTAACTTTAGATGATTTTCAGCATAGCTGGATGGCAAAAAATAATAGTCCCGCTATTTTTATTTCGGCTACCAAAAAGGAAAATATAGATGAGTTCAGGGCTTTGCTTTATGAAGAAGTAAAGGCGCTGCATATGGAAAGATATCCGTATGACCAGTTGCTGTATTGACCCTTCGTAGAGACGCAATACTTGCGTCTCCCGCATGCAAATTCAATTACATATATTTAGAGACGCAAAGTATTGCGTCCCTACGGGTTTAACCGTTATGCAACGCATTCGTTGTAAAATACAAAATAATAATAACTATCCCGGCTACAATACGGTAATACCCAAACAGCTTAAAGCCTTTCTTTTCTAAAAATGTAATAAAGCTTTTAATAGCCAACAGAGCTACTATAAAGGCAATAACGCTTCCGATAATTAGGTACTTAATATCATGGTGTAATTGGTCGGTGCTTAATGTATTGGCCTTGTGAAAATCCCAAAGATCTTTTACAGTTGCCCCAAACATGGTTGGCACTGCAAGGAAAAATGAAAATTCAGCGGCTGCCTTACGGCTTAACTTTTGCGACATACCCCCAACAATTGAGGCTGCCGAGCGCGAAACACCCGGCACCATAGCCAGGCATTGGAAAAAACCAATTTTTAATGCAGTGATATGATTTATATCTTTTTCGTCGTTAACCTTTGGCTTGTTAAACCAGTCATCAACAAAAAGAAGGATGATACCGCCAACAACAAAGGCTATGGCTACAACCAAGGGGCTTTCGAGCAATTTATCAATATGCTTTTTGAGTAATAAGCCAAGGATTACAGCGGGTATAACACCTATAACCAATTTAATATAAAAATCAACCGAACGGATAAAGCGTTTAAAGTAAAGTACTACCACGGCGAGTATAGCGCCCAACTGGATAACGATCTCAAAAAGTTTTACAAATTCATCGGTGCTGATGCCCATTAATGAGCTTGTGATAACCATGTGCCCCGTTGAGGAAACCGGTAAAAATTCCGTTAATCCTTCTATAATTGCAAGGACAATAACCTGAATGATATTAAAATTCATGTAATCTGATTTGAATTGGTTGATTCAGTTGGTTGGGGTGGATTAAGTTAAATTGTTATTGGTGAATCGTGAATGTTGAAAGGCATTACTGACTATTCACAACTCACCACTCACTCAATCAACTATTCACTAATTAGCCGCTGGTTTCTTAAATATCGCGAAAAAACCTAAAGCGAAACCTGCTAAAACCACCATTGGGGCAATAACTATTTTAGTTGTGCTGTAAATATCAGTTGTGCCCGACATTAATATAAACCCAAAAGCCACAACAGCTATGCTTATTATAAATAAGCGGTAGTTTGATTTGTCGAATATAAATTGTGCCGGCCTGGTATCTGCCTGTTTCACCGGGGGCTTAGCTGAACCTGATGTTTTAACCGGTTGTGCCGGTTTAAATTGTTGTGCCATCTTTGATATGTATGAATTATTGAATTAGTGATTTAGTGAATTGTTAAATCCAACATCGAAAATCCGACATCCGAAAATCTTTACCTGTACAAATTATATATTTTTAAACGTAAAAACTTATTTACCGCAAGGAATGTGCTAAATCCCGAAATAAATATCCCGAGGCCTATTATCACGACAAATATCATCCCAAATTCCGTATAATTTCTTAAAATAACCAAATCGGGAATTTCTTTATAGGCTAAGGATAGCGTACCAACTAAAATAATGATTGCTATTAATCCCCCCAACAGGCCATGCCAGATGCCGTATAATAAAAACGGTTTACGGATAAACCCTTTTGTGGCGCCAACCAGTTGCATGGATTTTATCAGGAAACGTTGTGAATAAATCGCTATCCTGATGGTATTGTTGATCAGCGCTACCGATAGTACCACGAAAATTCCGGCAAAAACCAATATCACCAGGCTTATAGTACCAAGGTTCTGGTTCATCTCATCAATCAATAATTTCTGATATTCCACATCTTTTACCAGTGGGTTCTTTATAAGTTGAGTTTTAAATTTTTCTATATCTGCATTATTCGCATATTCTGCCTTTAAATAAACATCCAGTGATCGTGAAAGCGGATTGTAACCTAAAAACTTTACAGCATCTTCACCAAGTTCTTTTTGTACATTATGGGCAGCAAGTTCTTTGCTTACATATTGGGTTTGCTTTACCATCGGGTTGGCCTCTATCTGCTTCTGTAATTGAAGCACGTCGGTTTCGTGTGCGGCATCATCCACATAAATGTTAACTACAATATTTTCCTTTACATAATTCGAAAGGTTGTTAGCCTCAACCAAAATCAAGCCTAAAAGCCCTATCATGGATAATACCATGGCAATCCCAAACACGGTCGAAATATATATCGTTTTTGTTTTTTTTGCCGAAGCGCTTTCTTCAAATTCTTCCATGTTGCCGGTCATTGGTCAATAGTCATTGGTGAATTGTCAGCGGTAATTGCTACCCAACTCACTATTCACTTCTCACCACCTGATGCTGCGAAAATAAGAAACCTAAAGCTAAAGGTAAAAGTTTATTTGTTATTATTATTGGTAATGAACCAGTTTAACAAATTTTAACGTGTGGCCTCACCTAAATCCTCTCCAAAGGAGAGGACTTTAAGCGCTTCGCCTAACCATTAAAATCCTGGAAAAAACAAAATCCGAAATCGAAATTTCGACTTCCGAAATCAAAACTACTGCCCCAATATCCATGCAAAAATCAAAGGCACTACAATGGTAGCATCCGATTCAACAATAAATTTTGGCGTATGTATATCCAGCTTGCCCCAGGTAATTTTTTCGTTGGGTACCGCGCCGGAGTAGGAACCATACGAAGTTGTTGAATCAGAGATTTGGCAAAAATAGCTCCAGAAAGGTATTTCGGGCATTTCCATATCCTGGTAAAGCATCGGCACCACGCATATCGGGAAATCACCCGCAATACCGCCGCCGATCTGGAAGAAGCCTATTCCTTTGCCTGCCGAATTTTTTACATACCAGTCTGCCAGCCAGGCCATGTATTCAATGCCGCTTTTCATAGTGGTTGGCTTTATCTCCCCTTTTATCACATACGAAGCAAATATATTACCCATGGTGCTGTCTTCCCATCCCGGTACAACAATCGGTAAATTCTTTTCGGCAGCAGCCAGCATCCATGAGTTTTTTGGATCTATTTCATAATATTGTTCCAAAACGCCGCTCAGCAGCATCTTATACATAAACTCATGCGGAAAAAAGCGGTCGCCCCTGGTATCAGCATCTTTCCATAATTTATGAATATGTTTTTGCAAACGCCTGAAAGCTTCTTCCTCGGGGATACAGGTATCCGTTACACGGTTATAATGATTTTCGAGCAAATCCCACTCATCCTGCGGACTAAGATCGCGATAGTTCGGCACACGTTTATAATGCGAATGTGCCACCAGGTTCATAATATCCTCTTCCAGGTTAGCGCCCGTGCATGATATAATGGCGATTTTATCCTGGCGGATCATCTCGGCCAGCGAAATCCCTAATTCGGCGGTACTCATGGCGCCTGCTAAAGTAACCATCATTTTACCGCCTTCGGCAAGGTGCGTTTCATAGCCTTTGGCGGCATCAACCAATGCAGCGGCGTTAAAATGCAGATAATTTCTTTCAATAAACTGCGATATGGGTCCTCTTGTAATGCTCATTGTCTGATCGATATATTTGCTGCAAAAGTATGTATTTTGATCAAGTATGCCCCAATAACATTTTGTTAAGCTTTTTAAATGCCGAAAGTATTTATCTTAGCCGCATCTGCTTACTATGAAAAGACTTTTTATACTTATTATAATACTTATCAGTGTCCGGCCGGCTTTTGCGCAACTAAATTTTTTACCAAAGTTTATCCGGAAGATGTATTTTAACAAAGATAGCAGCAAGCGGCCAAGCTTTGTTTTGGTACCTGCCATAAGTTCGGCGCCCGAAACCGGGCTTGAAGTTGGCGGAGCGGCCCTGCTGTCATTTTATTCGGATACTGTCGATCATATTACTAATGTTTCGAGTCTATATGGTTATGCAACCATCACTACCAAAGCCCAAACAAAACTTAGCTTAAATACAAGTTACTGGACCCCCCAAAATAAAGTTCATTATACAGGCAGCATAAGCTTTTATAATTTCCCGTTTAACTTTTACGGGATTGGGAACAACACCCGTTTGGCGAACGTGGAACTCGTAAAGGAAAAAAGATACAAGGCAAACCTGGAGAGTGATTATTATTTGGGGAATAATTTTTACTTAGGATATGTTCTTGGCGCTTTTAAATATTTTTATGGATATTATAGTAACCAGCCGTTGATTTATGATTCCGGACCTGATGTACAGGACAAAAGAGGGGGCGCAGCCGTTTATGCAGGGCCAACGTTTACTTACGATACCCGCAATAATAATACTTACACCACAAAAGGCATGATTATAAACGCCTATTATAATTTAATGCATGGGGCATTTATAAATAATGGCTACGAAGGCGGCTTTTTCAATATCGAATACTCAGAGTTTTTTGCTTTAAGTAAGAAATTTGTTTTGGGGACAGATATACAGGAACAAAGCCTTACCGGCGGAAGTTCACCATTTTACTTGTTGCCCGAAATGGGCAGCGACGAAATGATGCGTGGCTATTACGGCGGGCGCTTCCGCGACCGTAACCTGATTGCAGGGCAAACTGAACTTCGTTACCGGATTGACCCTCGTTTTGGCCTTGCAGCTTTTGCTGGAACCGGTGAAGTATTTCATTCAGATTTCAGTTTCCCGCAATTGAAAATAAACTATGGCGGCGGGGTACGGTACTTTTTTGATATTCAAAAAGGCTTAAGTTTCCGTTTAGATTATGGTGTTGGTGACAAACCTGTTGGCGAACCAAGAATAAGCGGATTTTATATAGCGCTGGGGCAGTCGTTTTGATGTGCGGATGTGCAGATGTGAGGATGCATAAGAAGATCGGGATTGTGCTGAAAACGGTGAAGCACCTTATCGTCCTGAAAAGTTGACCTTGGTCAGAGTCCTGACGATCCTTTTAATCACTCAAAACCTTGTCAAAAAATTCTTCTTAACCCTTCCCGATTTAAAAAACACCAAGCCTGTCCAAAACAGATCACAGATTTAAACAGATTAAGGGATTTCACTGATACTTGCAGCATTATAAATTAAGAAAATCAGTGCAATCAAAAAAAATCAGCTTAAATCTGTGATTCAAAACTTCACCAAAAAATCCTCCTTAACCCTTCCACTTTTAAAAAACACCAACCCTATCCAAAACAAATCAATAGTAATGGTAACTTTTGGGTGCGCCTTTATCTCCTTCCAGGCTGTCTTCATGCCTTCGCTCCAATAAATATCATCAAAAATAAGTAAGGTATTTTCGTTCACTTTTGGCAGGCACCATTCAAAATATTTCAGCGTGGCTTCTTTTTGATGGTTACCGTCGACAAAAACAAAATCAATTTTATCTAAATCGTCAATGACGCCTGGAAGGGTATCGTCAAAGTTGCCCGTTATTAAATCAACATTATTTATATTCCCCTTCTTAAAAGTTTCTTTTGCTATCCCGGCTGTTTCGGGGCAGCCTTCAAGGGTGTAAACTTTAGCATCGGGCGCGGCTTTTTGTAAATAAAGCGTTGTTAGGCCCAGGCAGGTGCCTAATTCAATAATATTATGGGGTTTTAAGTTGGCAACCAGTCTGTATAGCAATTGTGCAAGCCTGGGTTGTTTTAAGGCGTTATGGGCTATGCCGCTTATCTTTTTTTGGCGGTTATTATTTACATGCGAGCCGGCGCCAAGATCGGTAATGGTTATAATCCGATTGTCAATTAATAGCTGTTTACGCAGGTTCTCAACTTCGGTATATACTTTTTTAGCTTCAAAATCGTAAATTACCTTGTCAACCAGGCGGTAAACAAATGGCGAGTGGATTCCATGCCTGTTTTTTGCTTTAAAACGGTGCAGCAGGTAGTCTATCGCAAACCTTAAATTAAACATGGTTGTAAAAATATATAAACGTTTAGTATTTTAGCGGTATAACGCATGATAAATCCAGCAGAAGTAAACTCATTGATCCGTTTATTGGACGACCCGGACGGAGAGATATTTGAGCATGTACATCAAAAATTATTGTCTTTCGGGCCTGAAGCTATTGATTACCTTGAATTGGCCTGGGAAGAGGCTTTTGACCCGGTACAACAGGAAAGAATTGCCGGTTTGGTGCACGAGATTCAGTTTGACACCGTAAAAAAAGACCTGCAGCTTTGGTATCACGGCGGCGCATTTGACCTATTACAAGGCATCCTCATCGTTAACCGCTACCAATACCCCGATCTGGACGAACAAAAGGTTATTAACCAAATTGAAGCCATAAAACGCGACATCTGGATACAAATGATGAACGAGGCCAGTCCTGCCGAGCAGATTAAACTCATCAACCATGTGTTTTACAATATTTATGGCTTTAGCGGCAATACCAGCAACCACCAGGACCCGCAAAATAGTTATATAAGCCAGGTACTCGAAACAAAAAAGGGCAACCAGATATCTCTCGCTATTATTTATTCCATCATAGCCCAAAAATTGGATATCCCTGTTTACGGCGTGAACCTGCCACAGCATTTTATCCTTGCCTACCTTGATGAAACCATGCAAAGTGAATTTGAAGGCGGTATTTTATTTTATATCAATGCCTTTAACAAAGGTTTTATATTTGGTAGAAGGGATGTAGATATGTTTTTGAAGCAATTGAATTTAAAATTTGACAAGCAGTTTTATGAGCCTTGCTCAAATACAGATATTATAAAACGGGTACTGCGCAATTTAATCAGCGCTTATGAGCATTTGGGATCAGCGGAGAAGGTTACTGAGCTGACCGGATTGCTTGGGATAATGGATTAGGCTTGCCAGCCGCGTATTAATTCTTCTTGTTTATCTTTTTAATTTCCTTATCAAAATCCGATTCGAAGTTTTGATCTTGAATAACCCTGAATTTGTCGTACGCTTCGTCAGCTAATTTTACAGCAACTTCATGACTTACATTTCCTCCGTCTTTTAACACCTCGCATTCATTAAATTGAAGGAAAGCGTCTAAACGGCTTACCCAATCAACCATTTTCATAGGTATTTGGCGCGATGCCTGCAACTCGGCGAAATCAAGGTACATGGTAACTACCCTTTCCAGTTCTTTTATTTCCTTTTCTACAAGGTAGTTTTTGGCAATTCCAATATCGCTTTTTAATATTTTGCCTGATGGTGAGTTTTTCCAGGTTTGCAGCCCCATATTTGGTTTTTCAGCGCCAGCCCGTTCTGCAATAAGCTGGGCTGCTGTTTTGCCGGAAATAGCGAAGTGTAATTTGTTTTGAACTGTTTTAAAGAATTTCCGGGTTATTTATAATCAATGCTGCATTGCTCGTATATATCGGTTATTTTCAGATAAAAACGTCTTTCACTGGCCCGTATCTCCCGGATGCGCTCCAGCAGTTCATCAAAATAATTCTTGCCGAATCTTTTGCCTTGTTTCAAACGTTCATCATCCATTACAAAGCCTTTGATGATAAACTCTTTAAGGGTTTTGGTAGCCCATATCCTGAATTGGGTTGCATGGATGCTGTTTACCCTGTATCCTACTGCAATAATAGCATCAAGGTTGTAGAACTCAAGTTTGCGTTTTACACTTTTACCGCCTTCAGATTGAACTGTTTCCAAAATGGAAACAGTTGCTTCCTTTTGTAATTCATTAGTTTCAAAATATTTGCCAGGTGCTTACTTATAGCCGGAACTTCCACACCAAAAAGTTCAGCCATACGTTTTTGGGTAAGCCAAAAAGTTTCATCGTTAAAAATAACTTCAATTTTTACATCACCTGTTGGAGTGTTATAAAAAATAATTTCGTTGTGATGAGGCGAACTGTTCATATTATGGTTGTTTTATAGAATGTAATGCAATTGCCGCTACTACAAAAACCCATTTTCATCCAGCCAGTTTTTGCACCAGTCAATCCATTTATCCTTGCTTTTCGGGTTATTCAATCCAAACCCATGGCCTCCGGCCTCGAAAATGTGCATTTCGGCTTTAACTTTTGAGGCTAACAGTGCATTATAAAACATCAGGCTGTTTTGTACCGGTACCACATCATCATCCCCGGCATGCGCTAAAAAAGTAGGCGGGGTATTGGCTGTTATTTGTTTTTCGTTGCTGTAAAGCTCCAATAATTCTGCTGAAGGGTTTTTCCCGATTAAATTTTCACGGGAGCCAACATGCGCCGTTGGGCCGAAAGTTATCACCGGGTAAAGCAGCACCATAAAGTCAGGACGGACACTTATATTTTCTTTATCATCAATTACCAATTTATCAAAATGGGTGCCTTCTGTTGAAGCAAGATGCCCACCAGCTGAAAAACCTATGATGCCTATTTTATCGGCTTTTATTCCCCATTCAGCGGCATGCTGCCGTACCATCAAAACTGCTTGCTGGGCATCCTGTAGCGGGCCGATGGTTTTATCAAGCATAATATCATCGCTTGGCAACCGGTATTTAACAACAAAGGCGGTTACACCGAATTTATTAAATGCCTTCGCAACGCTTGAACCTTCGTTTTCCATCGAAAGCCCGGCATAGGACCCACCAGGAAAAATAACTATTGCTGTACCGTTAGCCGTACCTTTTGCGGGTAAATAAGGCGTTATGGTTGGGATACTTACAAACGTAACCCATTCCTTATCGTTTTTTTCGACGTAAGCTGCAGGCGTCGGTTTGCTGTTGGGAACACCGTTTGGATATAAAGGGATCTGCGTTTGCTGGGCAAAGGCTAATTGTGTGAATGAGGCCATAGTACCGATGAAATAGAGACTTAATCTTTTCATATTTATATAATTGGTTTCTAAAAATACTTATTTAATCAGAAACAACGAAGTAATATAAATTGCAGTTGCAGCCAGGTTAATGATCAGGAAAATTTTATTTGATCCGTTTTTAACGATTAAAAATATACTGACAACCAATAAAACAAACAAGATGAAGCCGGCCAAAAGGAAAATGAAAATGCCCATTCCGATATTACATGGGCCGCTTATAAATTCTCCTTTAAGGTACAATGACGTAAGAACTATAGCTGTAAACGATTGGCAAGCCAGTAAAAGCAAATCTCTTTGTCGCAGCCCGGATGTTTCTATTATTAACTAACACACTAACTCTTAGGCCCGCCAAATTCCATCAGGTAAGATTTTAAAAACTCATCAAGGTCTCCATCAAGTACGGCAGCGGCGTTCGATGTTTCGTGCCCTGTACGCAAATCTTTAACTAATTTATAGGGGTGCAAAACATAATTGCGTATCTGCGACCCCCATTCAATTTTTTTCTTATTCCCTTCAATGGCATTGGTAGTTTCCAAACGCTTGCGCATTTCGGCTTCATACAACTGTGATTTTAATAACCTGATGGCGTTTTCCTTATTTTGAAGCTGAGAACGCGATTCCTGGTTTTTAATGATAATGCCTGATGGCTTATGGTATAAGCGTACAGCTGTTTCCACCTTATTTACATTTTGCCCGCCCGCGCCGCCTGACCGGAATGTTTCAAATTCAATATCGGCGTCTTTTACTTCAATATCGATCGTATCATCAACCAAAGGATAAACATAAACCGATGCAAATGAAGTATGACGTTTTGCATTGGAGTCGAAGGGGGATATCCTCACTAAACGATGCACCCCATTTTCCCCCTTTAAGTAGCCATAAGCAAAATCGCCTTCTATTTGCAGCGTAACTGTTTTAACACCCGCTACATCACCTTCCTGGAAATCCTGTTCGCTTACTTTGTGGCCATTTTTTTCGGCCCACATAATGTACATGCGCATCAGCATGCCCGCCCAGTCGCAGCTTTCGGTGCCGCCGGCGCCGGCTGTAATTTGCAATACGGCATTAAACTGGTCTTCTTCGGCCGAGAGCATGTTTTTAAACTCCAGTTCTTCAACGGCTTTAAGGGCTGCATTATATTGCTCCTCCATTTCGGCTTCGGTAGCATCCCCGCTCTGAAAAAATTCAAACAGCACACCTGTATCTTCCACAACAGCAACTACCTTTTGGTAGGCATCAGTCCATATCTTTTTTGTTTTGATAGAGGCTAATACTTTTTCGGCCTCTTTAGGTTGGTCCCAAAAGCCTGGGCCGATGGTTATTTCATTTTCCTTTTGCAAGGCATCAAGTTTCTTATCGATGTCAAAGATGCCTCCTCAGGGATGTAACTCTATCCCTTAAATCCTGTACTTGTTCTTTAGTCATGTGGCAAATATAGGATTTTGGTTGAAAAGGTTGTAAGAAGTTGTAGTGGTTGAAAAGGTTGTAAGAAATTGTAAGGGTCGGTGGCTTTAGCCTAATGAAGTTCACTCCGATATTCGGTGTTCAATATTCATTATTCGATATTCAAAAAACAAAAGGGCTGTAAAGAATAACCTTTACAACCCTTTCAACAATTATAACTTTTTTAACCAAACTACGCAACCATCATCTGGTTTACCAGTAAGCTTAAATCGGCGCGGTTGCCGTTTAATTTGGAAAGCATGTTTGTTAATGAAAATTCCTTATTCTGCTCATTTTTTGATTGTATTACCAACTCCTTCATAACAGGAGGGATCAGTGAATTAGCTGCAACCCAGGCAGAGTTAGGATCGATGCCATAAAAATTATTCAGCTTGCTGGCAAATTTATTCACCATGCTTGATACCAGCGAATTGTTATAAATGCCCGAAAACTGGAAATACCTTATCAGGTCTTTTATTTTACCGGTTTCCATTTGTCCCTTTAAAACCTCGATGATAGAACTTGAAGCTTCATTGATCACTGCCTCATGGTATTTTGCAGGGATCGCAGGGTTGTCAATAATCGCCGTCCCGGCGTTATTTTTTACAAGCATAAAAAGTTTTTCAAACATAAATTTTTGTTTTTAAAGCAGATTAACAAAATGATGATAAAAAATCAATTTTTTTATCATCAATGCAAATATATCTAATTATTGTTTAAAAATTAAAAAAAAACTATAAACTCTGTTGAAAATATGACAATTCACATAGTGTAAAACAAACAATAAGTACCATGTGTTAAAATAACACTAACATGTCATACTTAAAGATTTAATATACACCTTATTATTAAATGCTATTTTTGTTGAAAAACTATCAATTATGCTGCCAAACACCGATTTTACCACTACAAAGGCTTACAAATATTTAGCCGACCACTACATTGATATCGTATCAAAAAGCCTGAAAAGTTTATTCGAAACTGATGATCAGCGGTTTAAAAAATTCTCATTGCAATTTGAAGATATATTGCTCGATTATTCGAAAAACCGCATTGACGACGAAACTGTAGCCCTGTTAATCCAATTAGCCAGGGAGTGTTCAGTAAACAAGGCAATTGAAGCCATGTTTTCGGGTGAAAAGATCAATGCGACCGAAGGCCGCCCTGTATTGCACATTGCTTTGCGTAACCGGGGCAACACACCCATTAATGTTGACGGCAAAGATGTGATGCCTGATGTAAACCGGGTGCTTGAACAAATGAAAACTTTCAGCGAAGCCATCATTTCGGGTAGTTGGAAGGGTTACACCGGGAAAGCGATCACTGATGTAGTTAACATCGGAATAGGCGGCTCCGACCTCGGCCCTGTAATGGTGACCGAGGCATTAAAATCTTACAAAAACCGTTTGAACATGCATTTTGTATCCAATGTGGATGCAACACATATAGTTGAAACTTTAAAAGGGTTGAGCTCCGAAACCACGCTTTTCCTGATCGCTTCAAAAACTTTCACCACACAGGAAACCATGACTAACGCCCATAGCGCCCGTGACTGGGTTATAGCAGGCGGGGCCAATGATAAGGATATAGCTAAACACTTTGTTGCCTTATCAACCAATACAAAAGGTGTTAGTGATTTTGGTATCGACACCAAAAATATGTTTGAGTTTTGGGATTGGGTTGGCGGCCGTTATTCGTTATGGAGCGCCATCGGCTTGTCAATTGTTTTAAGTATCGGGTATGAAAACTTTACAGAACTATTGGCAGGCGCCCATGCTATGGACCAGCATTTTAAATCAACTGAACTTGAACAAAACCTCCCGGTGGCGTTAGCATTGGTAGGTATATGGTATAA
>Ga0302309_10001932_pt1 | contig 18036 bp, 12 predicted proteins | sample III_Palsa_N1_1_FD_200453 | JGI IMG/M metagenome (GOLD analysis project Ga0302309, IMG submission 200453) | Peat permafrost microbial communities from Stordalen Mire near Abisko, Sweden - III_Palsa_N1_1 | ecosystem: Environmental > Terrestrial > Soil > Palsa > Peat permafrost | place: Sweden... | reverse complement strand
CTGAAGAAGATGAATACTGGTATCCCGGTAGTTATCTTTTGAAGCAGTTAAGAAAAGTGAAATATTAGGATTATTAATCTTAAAAGAAAAGTTTCCTTGCTCATCCGTGAGCTGGGCAATCAGCAGATCTTTCTCGACAACGCTTACGTTTGCAACAATTTTGAACAGGGCATCGCTCACGTGCCCTTTCACTAATAACTCTCCCGGCTGGGTACTATCCAATTCCGCCGTTAAAATCAATTTGTTCGGCGCATGACGTAAAATTACATAACCAGGCACTTCTTTAAATTCATAATCGTCTCCAAACAACCTACCCAAAAAGTTATACAAAGTCCCATGGTATCCGGAAATAACCACAGTACTGTCCGCAGGTATTGCCTTGTTGTTATAGGCGAAATTAAAGTCTGATCTTACAGTGATTTTTTTTAAAAGATCACCTATCGTTACCTGGCCAATGTTGCCAATAGTAACATTCCTGGACATATAATCCTGGGCTTCTGCCTGAAAGCTGTGCAGCAGTATAAAAAATAAAAGTAGAACGAAGAATTTGCCAGGGTTCAAGAATAGATTTTTTACATGTCAGGGTAGCCTAATTAACCTGCATCGTTATTTTCCGGCAAATATAGCAGTATTATAAATATAACTGAACGATAAGGACACGAGCACCTGTTCAGTAAAATTATTAAATAAATCGATTATTGGCATCAGGGTAACCAGCAGGCAGTGTGTCATACAGCAAATGGATAGAAAATTCCTGTTCATCAACAAACTTGTCAACAACAATTGAATATGTCAAAATTGAAACACATGATCATCATCCTGCTACTCTTCCTTCCGGGGTTATTACAGGCGCAAACAAAAAAAACATTTACCATCTCCGGTACTATTAAAGAAAAAACATCAGGCGAAACCTTACCGGCTGCCACTGTGACCTTTATAGAATTGCCGGGCAAAGGGGCAACCAGTAACTCTTATGGCTTTTATTCGATATCCTTACCGCAAGGTTCTTACACGATGATAACCAGCTACACTGGCTATGTATCAGATACCTTAAAAATCACGATAGCAAAGAACATCGTAATCAACTCCAATTTGAAATCCGGTTCCGGCCAGCTTCAGGAGGTTCAAATTAAAAGCAGCAGCGCACGAAATAGTAATATATTGACCACGGCTGCAGGGGTCCAGCGGTTAAATATCAAGGATGTCAATAACGTACCTGTTTTACTGGGTGAAAAAGATGTATTAAAGACCATACAGTTACTGCCTGGAATCGTATCGGCAGGGGATGGGAATGCGGGTTTTTATGTACGTGGAGGGAGCGCAGACCAAAACCTCATTTTGCTGGATGAAGCGACCGTTTATAATCCTTCGCATGTATTAGGGTTTTTCTCGGTATTTAATTCAGATGCGATCAAAGATATTTCCATTTATAAAGGTGGTATGCCTGCCAATTATGGCGGGCGCTTATCTTCGGTAGAAGATGTACAAATGAACGATGGCAACAACCAGAAATTTGGCGCCAGCGGCGGTATTGGTTTGATCGCATCCCGGCTAACAGTGGATGGGCCATTATTTGATAATAAAGGTTCTTTCATTATTAGTGCCAGGCGAAGTTATGCCGATCTTTTTACAGGCTTTGCCTCTGATACGACAACCAAGCATAGCAAAATATATTTTTATGATGTCAACCTGAAAGCCAATTACCAGCTCGATTCTATTAACCGCATCTTTTTATCGGGTTATTTCGGTAAGGATGTGATGAGCTTCAGGAACGCCTTTGGCCTTAATTATGGGAACTCGACCGGAACGCTCAGATGGAACCATATTTTCAGCAGCAAACTATTCTCCAATACATCACTTATTTACAGCAATTATAAATATGACGTCAATATCGATGATAATAATGATAACATCCAGGTTTCGTCGGCAATAACCGATTACCACTTTAAACAGGATTTTAATTATTACCTGAATTCAACCAACAAAATAAGTTTTGGGTTAGAGTCTACCTATCACATTACCCAACCCGGAACAGCCATAGCCACGGCATCATCCAGTTATAATGACGTTTTTCTACAGAAAAAATATGCGTTGGAAAGCGCTTTATACCTATCCGATGAGTGGAACGCGTCTGATAAACTAAAGATAACTTATGGCATAAGATTAAGTGATTTAACGGTATTAGGACCTGGTACCTTTTATACTTATGATAAAGACGGCAATAAAACAGACAGCACCAATTATAAAAGCGGTAAAATCGTTAAAAGTTATATAACGCCGGAACCCCGTTTTGCCGCCAACTACCAGCTTAATTCTACCAGCTCTGTTAAATTATCTTATGACCGCAACGTACAGAACATACATCTGCTGAATAACTCAGCCTATTTGTCCACTACCAATGTTTATTTGCCCAGCAGCAACAATATCAAGCCCGAGATTTCTGACCAGGTAGCCTTGGGCTATTATCACATTTTTCACGACAACGGCTTTGAATTTTCGAGCGAGGTATATTACAAAAACCTGCAAAATCAGATCGACTATAAAAACGGGGCAAACCTGGTGGGTAACGCGAATATTGAGGCCGACCTGCTTTACGGATCAGGAAGGGCATACGGCTGGGAAACGTATATCAAAAAGAAAAGCGGAAAATTCACCGGTTGGCTTAGTTATACGCTATCAAAAACAGAACTTAAAATACCTGGAATAAATAATGACCAGTATTATCCTGCAACACAGGATCAGACCAATCACATATCATTAGTGGGCATGTATCAGGCCACTAAGAAATGGACATTCTCAGCAGATTTTGTGTACAATACAGGCGATGCAGTAACCTGGCCATCGGGTAAGTTTTCTGTTGATGGCGCTCCCGTATATTATTACGGCCCAAGGAACAGTAACCGGCTTCCTGCCTATAACCGGCTGGACATCGGGGCGACACTTTTAACAAAAAAGACTGCCAAATATGAAAGCAGCTGGAATTTTTCTGTCTATAATGTTTACGGACAATCGAATCCATATGACATCATTTTTCAGACCGATCCTAATAATGCCAATAAGACCCAGGTGCTGCAAACTACCCTGTTTAAAATGGTCCCATCTGTTACTTATAACTTTAAATTCTAAAACCATGAAAATTCAAACTCTCATCAAAGTATCCGTCTTATTTATATTGTTTTCTTCTTCCTGCCAGAAAGTGATCACACCGCCATTGTCCAATGGCGCTCCCCAATTAGTTATTGAAGGCGCTGTAAGTGACACTACCGGTCCCTATTATGTTAATATTTCAAAAACGGTTAGTTTTTATGCGGATAGTATCTATCCTAACGTATCGGGTGCATCGGTAACGATCACCGATCAAACAGCAGATATAAGTGATATGTTGACCGAAACATCGGCAGGGGTATATGCTACGCATAGTATCATCGGTACGCCGGGACATACTTACCAGCTACAGGTTGAGCTTAACGGGAAAAGTTATACCGCTGTTTCTACAATGCCGCTGCCGGTAGCACTTGATTCAATCAGTTTTGATTATACCTCCATTAAAAACATGATCCAACCGGTTGTTCATTACCAGGATCCGGCTGCATTTGTCAATTATTATAAATATAATATCACGGTTAATGGCGTAAAACTAAGGCGCTTTCAAACGGATGAAGACCTGTTGATGAACGGCAAATACATACATACTGACCTGGTAACCGATACCGGAGCTATTAAGAAAAATGACCTGGTATTAGTGAATCTTGTAGGAGTAGACAAGGGAGCCTATAACTTTTTACAGGAAGCGGAAAGTATTGCATTTTATAACGACCAACTGGCGACTCCAGCCACGCCTGAATCCAATATATCCGGTGGGTGTGTGGGTTATTTTAGCGCACAAACAGTAAGCAGTAAGTCAAGAATAGTGAAGTAGTGATCCCCCTAACTTAATGACGATATGTGCAATTACCTGTCAATAATGTCGCATATCGTCATTTTGTTCTACATCAATTGACGCCTTCTCGTGCAAAAAACTACTGACAAGCTTTAATAAAAAATAGCTGAGAAGGGCAAAAAGTTCTCTTCGGTGGCATTATTCATTAGGGGATTTGCTCTGCTCTATGTTTATATAATAGCGATTCGGATTAGCAATCCGTAGCAAGAAATCTGGAAAAAGCTTGGTTGTCAAAATAAATCTGCATCTTTACATACTGAACAGTCGGTATTATTATGGAAGACTCCAGAAATCATATTATTCAAACAGCTGCTAAACTTTTTCTCGAAAAGAGTTATAAGGCAGTAACATTCCAGGAACTTAAGGAGAAAACAGGCTTTTCTCAGGGGGCTTTCTTCTATTATTTTAAAAATAAACTCGAGATTTTCGAAGCGGTGATCGATATGTTTATTAACCACTCCGCGGCGGTTGACTTTACGAAGCTTCCGCAAACCAGCCTAAGTGATTTCCTTGATGCCTATTTCCCGGAATTAAAAAAAATACGGACTGGTTTTGGTGCTTTGGAAGCCAGTACTAAGGCGAATCATTACGCTTTAATTTTTGAGGCGCTGCGAATTATTCCTGCTTTTAAAAACAAGGTAAATCACCATGAAAGCAAAGCTTTGGAGGCCTGGACTAAGATAGTCGGTGCTGCCAGGAAAAATAAAGAGATTAAAACGGTGCTGTCGGATGAACAGGTTGCCCGGCTCTTTATTAATGCAAGTCATGGTATAGTGATTAATCTAATTATGAGCAGTAATACAGCGGAAATTGAAAGAGAAACCTCAGCAGCATGGGGCAATCTTTATCTTTTGATCAAGAATTAATTTTTTTTATATAAAACATACTGAATAGTCGGTATTTAAAATCATAGTAATCATGAAAACTAACCCAGTGACAACAACCAGCTTAGCCAGGACGGATCAGACAGCTACGGAGGTATTAATTGTTGGTGCCGGTATTACCGGGCTGACATTAGCCTGTGATCTGATGCGCCGTAACATCAATTTTCGAATTATTGAAAAAGCGACCGATTACTTTCCCGGTTCGAGGGGAAAGGGACTTAACCCCCGTTCGCTGGAGGTATTGGAAGACCTTAGCGTTATAGATCAACTTATGCCGTATGGATATTTTCATCCCCTTATCCGGCAGTATGACGGCCCGATTGTTCTTAAAGATGTAGATTTTCATGAAGGTATTGATCCTACGCCGAACATACCCTATGCTTCACCATTTTGGATACCGCAGTTCCAGGTTGAGCGCACCTTGAGAGCGCAGCTGGCTGGCGGAGGCAAGCACGTAGAATTAGCAACCGAGCTGACAGAGATAGAACAAACTGCGCATTTGGTTACCGCAACCATACAGAAAAGCGGCCATTCTCAACACATTAATTGTTCGTATCTCATTGCGGCTGACGGCGGTCGAAGTTTTGTGCGTAAATTTTTACAAATAGGTTTTTCGGGTGAAACCCGGGAGGCCATACGTATTTTGGTGGGGGATGTGCATACAGATGCCCTGGACCATAAGCATACGCATATGTGGAGTAAGCATCCCGATGGTTTCATAGCACTTACGCCTTTTCCACAGATAGACATATTTCAGTTCGCAGCGCAAGTAGAACCTGATTTTGACGCAGCGCCTACCCTGGAATTATTCCAGCAAATCCTACGGAAGCGTACGGGTATGGATATTAAGCTATATGACCCAACGTGGCTATCCTCATTCAAGGTAAATATTCGAATGGTTGACAGATTTAGTGTGGGTAGGGTGCATATCGCAGGTGATGCCGCACACGTGCATTCACCTACCGGCGGGCAAGGCATGAATACCGGTATACAGGATGCCTATAACCTTGGTTGGAAGCTCGGCCTGGTGCTGCGCGGTACAAATGTCAAGCTTCTGGAAACTTATCAGGAGGAGCGACTGCCGGTGGCAGCGTCTGTTTTATTGTCAAGCACAAAAATGCTTGATAAATTCCAATCACATGAAAGATCTTTACCTTCAGATAACGATAGATTTCAGCTAAGCCTGAACTATAGGAAAAGCAGTCTGAGCAAACAAGCCACTTCGGTATCATTGCCCATACAAGCGGGCGATCGTGCGCCCGATGCATCACTACAGGATAGCAAAGGCGTGCAAACGCGGTTATTTGATTTGTATAGGGGGACTGGGTTTACATTACTATTCACAGGTGATATTCCCAAGAATGAACTGGCGCAGCTTGACCATAAATATACTTGCATCAGGCGATTTTGTATCAGTACTTTTCAACAGGGTAGGAGTTATGACAAGGATTGTTTTATTGATATGAATGGTTCATTCAATTTAGCGTATGGATCGAAACTGAATATGATTTTTTTAGTGCGACCGGATGGTTATATAGGCTTTATCGGCGAAAGTACTAATGTGCAGGCGCTATTGGAGTACCTAAATCAGGTAATGGCAGCATGATAACGCGTAACCATTTTTGGTTAAAGCAGCTTCTGATTCTATTCAGATTGGCTATTCCATACTCAGTTCGTGCAACTATCTTTTTAACAGGCATGCAGTGCCTGACGTAACTGTTTTTCCGTTATTTCCTCACATCTCATAGCAATCCAAACCTATATTAAGGCAAGTTACCTGCCTGCCAATGTATGATCTTCTCACTTATACCTATCAGTTAAAGCCGCGCATTCTCCGGCAAGCACTATGCCATGATGATCATTTGGTGTGAGGGAATACCGAAAATACTGGAATAATTTAGCTAAAACCGATTTCTATTTCGGAAAAACAAACAACAAGCCGATAAACTTTTGCAAAAAACTGGAATTAATAATACTCATTTCTTTATTATCAAGAAAATTTATGGTTTTATGACACACCATTGTTATTAATATTTGATTATGGGAATTTTATGGTGTTTAATTTCGATGGAAAAGCTCATCGACGGTGCTGGCACTTAACAGAGAAAAAGCACCTGAATACCAACCACCTGGAGATTTTTATTGCTGGGTGATCAAGAAAAATAATACAATGATAGATAATGGTAATTGAAGATAGCAATTTACAGACAGGCCTTACGCCCGAACTGAAAGAAAAGTTTGAAAACTTATGGTATTTGGTAGGGAATACGCCTATGCTCGAGCTTAAATATACTTACCACGGAAAACCAGGAACGATATATGTCAAATGCGAACATTATAACCTGACGGGCAGCGTGAAAGACCGTATGGCATTGTATATTTTATACAAGGCGTACAAAGAGCGCAAAATAAGATCCACGGATATCATTGTGGAGGCTACCAGTGGTAATACAGGGATCTCGTTTTCCGCAATTGGAAAAGCGTTAGGGCATGAAGTAATGATCATGATGCCGGAGTGGCTGAGTAAGGAAAGGTTTGACATTATCAGGAGCCTGGGTGCAAAAATACACCCGGTAACCAGGGAAGAGGGGGGCTTTAAAGGCAGCATTGCACTTGCGGAACAATTGCAAAATGCATCTGATAATTACTTTCTGCCGCGGCAGTTTGAAAATTGCTATAACGCCGAAGCACATGAACGTACAACGGGCCCGGAAATTTGGCAGCAACTGCTGAACATTGGTAAAAAACCCGATGCTTTTGTGGCAGGGGTGGGAACCGGCGGTACAGTGATGGGTACGGGTAAATATCTTAAACAGCTAAATCCCGCCATAAAAATACATCCCCTTGAACCCGCTGAAAGCCCGACATTGACGACGGGGTATAAAGTTGGCAGTCACCGCATACAAGGTATATCCGATGAGTTCATACCTGCCATCGTGAATTTGAATGAACTGGATAAAGTCGTACAAGCCAATGATGGCGATGCCATTATCATGGCGCAAAAATTATCGAGACAGTTGGGCCTGGCAGTGGGCATATCGTCGGGAGCAAATGTTATCGGCGCGATTAAGCTAAAAGAAGAGATGGGGGATGCAGCTGTAGTGGTAACCCTGTTATCCGACAGTAATAAAAAATACCTGAGTACCGACCTGGTAAAGGATGAGCCTGTAAAAGAAGAATATATTTCAACCCGTACAGAATTTACCGGCTATGTCCCCATCCGCCGTTTGTCCCAACCAGTAATTCAATAAAATGCATCCGTTATACATTAAAAAAAGCTATATGAAAAAATTGATCTCATCAGCAGTTATTCTGCTACTGTTCACGGTATCCACCCGGGCACAAATCCTTACCCCGGTGCACTGGAGCTACGGCGCCAAAAAAATAAATAAAGACGAGGCCGTGATTTTTATTAAAGCCACCATAGATGATGGCTGGCATGTGTATTCTCAATTCGTAAAGGATGGGGGGCCGGTGAAAACCACCATTACATTTCCAGCTTCAACGGCTTATACTTTAATAGGCAAAACCATAGAACCAACTCCTATAACCAGGAATGAAAAGGTTTTTAGCATGGATGTAAGCTATTTTGAGCATGAAGTAATTTTTCAGCAAAAAATAAAGCTTAAGGCAGGAGCAGCAACAGTAAAAGGAAAGTTGGAATACATGACCTGTAATGATCATCAATGCCTGCCGCCTGATGATATTGATTTTAGCGTAGCCGTAAAATAACAGCCTTATTTCTTACATCAAAACGCGGATTAGGGAACATCCAGGCTTTGCCTCTGCCTTTTGTTTTCTCCTTCGCTGGTTTACTGCAGGTAAAAACGGATTATGGACAGACAAACATCGTGAACGTATCAAATTAAAGTTATGGCATATTATTTTAAGATGAAGTGGTTGCCGCCGGCACTTTTTGTATTGGCATTGCTATTTGCCTGCAATTTGGTTAAGGCGCAGGATACTGTTTCCACAACAGGGGTACAGTTCAGTTCTTCAGCCCCGGATACCACGGCAAAGCTTATTAAAAAAGCGGCGGCTGTGAAGGTTTCCGGGCCTGCTTCTGCCAAGCAGGAGAAGCGTTCGCTCTGGGCTGTATTTATTGCCGGTTTGCTGGGGGGATTTGCTGCGCTGTTGATGCCCTGCATATTCCCCATGCTGCCGCTTACCGTGAGTTATTTTACCAAGGGAGGTGAGAAAAAGGATGATGCGGTAAGCAAGGCGCTCCTTTATGGCCTGTCAATTATTGTTATTTATGTCGTGCTGGGTTTGTTGGTAACCATCATATTTGGTGCTGATGCTTTAAATAGCTTATCTACAAATGGCATTTTTAACTTTTTATTTTTTCTGTTGCTGGTCGCATTTGCTGCCTCTTTCCTGGGGGCGTTTGAAATTACCCTGCCAAGTTCATGGGTAAACAAAATGGATGCGAACTCAGACAAAGGTGGCCTGGCCGGATTGTTTTTTATGGCAGCCACGCTGGCACCCTGTTGGTACAGGCGGCCACTACCGGGGCGTTACTGGGCCCTGCAATAGGGATGTTCGGCTTTGCATTAGCGCTATCCATCCCTTTTGCTTTATTTGCCATGTTTCCCAGCCTTATGCATTCGCTGCCTAAGTCGGGTGGTTGGCTTAATAGCGTTAAAGTTGTTTTAGGTTTCCTCGAGCTGGCTTTTTCGCTTAAGTTTTTAAGCAATGTCGACCTCGCCTATCACTGGCAATGGTTCGACAGGGAGATATTCCTGGTACTATGGATAGTAATATTCGCGCTGATGGGCTTTTATCTACTGGGTAAACTCACTTTTTCGCATGATAGCCTGCTGTCTCACCTATCTGTTCCAAGGTTATTCCTGGCAATTATTGTTTTAGCATTTACCATGTACATGATACCGGGTTTATGGGGCGCGCCTTTAAAATCCATATCTGCCTTCCTGCCACCGCAGGATACGCAGGATTTTGACCTGTACACACCCACCTTAAACGGTGGCAATAAAGAAACCGGGGCAATAAAAGGCGCAAAAGGAGTTAAGTATGCAGACATTTTCCATGCGCCGCTTAATCTTAACGCATTTTTTGACTATGACGAGGGCATGGCCTATGCCAAATCAGTACATAAACCGGTTATGATAGATTTCACTGGTCACGCGTGCGTAAACTGTCGTAAAATGGAAGCCAGTGTATGGCCGGATAAAGAAGTCTATAAAAGGATAAGCCAGGATTATGTGCTGATCCAGCTGTACGTTGATGATAAGACGGACCTGGCAGTTAAGGAACAAACCATAACCTCGCAGGGTAAACAGATTAAAACCATTGGCAATAAATGGAGCGACCTGCAGGCTTCAAAATTCCAGGCAAACAGCCAGCCTTTTTATGTGCTGCTTGATAATAATGGCGCCTTATTGGTGCCAGCCGGCGGAGCAGATTATGACCCTCAAAGCTATCTTAAGTTTTTAGATAGCGGGTTGCAAGCTTACACCGCTGATTCACATTAAATTCTTCATTTTGTTCTTTATATAATCAGTTAATTAAATTAATAACAGCACCTGCAGAAGAAGGGTGCTGTATATTAAAAAATACCGGGCTCATGTTATCGAACCCATTCCCAACGGATTTGCCAGGCCTGTATTAAGATGATGGTACTATGCCTTCGGCCGCTAAAAGATAAGCCATACGTTTTTCTGGTATAAGGCCACAGGCGTCTGGTGAATTGTTTTGTTATGTCCGGTTAAGACAATTTTAAACACTGTAGTTTTAAGCCATTAGTTTAAGAAAGTCACGTTTTAGCATAATAATATGCGTAATATCCATAAAATTTATGCTATTTATGTATATTTATGTGCTTATTTCTTTTGTATTCCGATAAAATAATAAAATTATTTTTTTACCATTAATTTAAAAAAATGTACGTAAAAGAACTTGATACGGTCGATAGAGAGATTTTGAAGTTGCTTCAAAAAGACGCATCGCTGACGAATAAGGAAATTTCATTTAAGCTCCGAAAATCACTGGCTACCATTCACGAAAGGACCAGGCGTTTAAAAGAGCAGGGTTATATCATGCGCACCGTTGCTATTCTGGACCGGAAAAAGATCAACAAAAACCTGATCGCTTTCAGCCAGGTATTATTAAGCGATCACACCGCTGATACGCTAAATGAATTTGAAATGGAAGTGGTCAAGCTACCCGAGGTAATGGAATGTTTCCAAATGACGGGTACATTCGATTTTATCCTCCGCATCGCTACCAGCGACATGGATGAATATCATCACTTTTATCGTAAGTTAGGGAAGTTGCCTAAAATTACCTCTGTACAAAGCTTTTTTGTGCTTTCTGAAACCAAAAGCGATACAGCATACCCTTTGTAAAACCCACGATACCTGGAAACTCATCCGGAGGGTCGACCGCAACATATTACGCCGGAGATTAGCGGTTTTGAAATTAAAATAGCAAAAAATGAATTCCGGTGAACTACTGATATTTAATACGGTGAAACCGGACGGCGTTAGGTAGAAAAAAGTGGCAACAAAGTGAATATTGCACGTTACATTGCCATGATATCCGGCCAGGAAGACGATAAGAGCAGCTTGACAACGCCGCATCAACTTGTGGCAGGATAGATGCGCACCTCAAGGCTATATGTTCTTCGGCGATCCACATATATATGAACAAAATCGCTATGAAGCCGCTATCCTAAATGAGTTGGGCGAAAAGTTAGTGGGAATGAGGAATTGGCAGGGAGAAGGATTTATAAACTTCTATATCATTCATCCTTAGCGGTTCCAGTTCAAATGAGTATGGTCAGATGTTCGAGAACATTTGACTATACTCATTCTTAAAAGCAAAGCTTTTCAATTATAATTTCTTGTGCAGCAGGATTGAATGTTCGTAAGCACAGTTAAAGCCATCTCGAGTAGTCAAACTGACTTAGTTACCAAGTAAAAAAGTGAAAATAAAGAAGATCAATTGTATTAGTTCGACAACAATGCCGATAGTTTTTTATTCAATTCATCACCTTTAAGATTAACAGCGATAATTTTACCGTTTTTATCAATCAGGAAATTTTGTGGTATTGACTTAATACCATAAAGAATACCTACCGCATTATTCCAGAACAGCAAATCTGAAACCTGCGTCCAGGTTAAATGATCATGGTGAATGGCATTTAACCAGGCTGCTCTTTTTCCAGGCTGGTCAAGTGAAACACTTAACACGGTAAATCCTTTATTGTGAAATTGTTGATACGCTTTTACCACATTTGGGTTTTCTTCCCTGCACGGGCCACACCAGCTGGCCCAAAAATCAAGCAATACGTATTGGCCTCTAAAGTCAGATAGCCTGATTAATTTTCCGGCTGTATCGGGTTGTTCAAAATCGGGCGCCATATTACCAATAGCGGTTATTATTTTCGCAGCTATTGTTTTCTGAGCAGTAATTGCATAGCTGGTATTTTTATATAATCCACCCAGTTCATCATAATATAGTTGTGCTTTTTCGGCCGGGATATTAACCACCAGCATATTTAATAAATAGACGGAAGCAAAAGCATTCGGATGCAATTTGATAAATATACCCAAACGTTCCATCTGTTTTTGATTAAAGTCGTTGTTTAATTCATGATAATATTTAGAAATCATCGCATATTTCGGGCTTTTCGGTGTGAGATTTTTAAGGACATCCCCTCCAAATTTTTCTTGGAGCTTATCCTCAATTTCCTGTTTATCAGGTGCCCCCTGTTTTATAAAGCCGGTATACAAATCATTTTCAGGATTATTTTCAACAACTGAATTTGCCAGCGTTTCCATATCAGCTTTTACATATACAGCTCCGGGTTTGGCTATAAGTATACCATAAGGTGCGTATCCGCCCTTCTTTTTCGCCTCGTACTTACTATAAAACATATACCGTGTTGGCTCCTTATAATTAACACTCAGTTCGAACATTCCATTCTTTACAGTAACAGAATCATGGTCACCGGTTACATGGTTATAAATAACCAGCTGTTCGCCGTTATACGCAGTATCCACGGTGCCTTTAAATACAACCATTTGTTTTTCCTTGATCTGAGCGAAGACCTTACCTATACCACCCAAAAAAAATAGAATTAATATTATTATATTTTTTATTTTCATCTTATGTTTTTTTTATTTTTAAGTTAAGTGCTTACTTATTAAAAATTGAAGCAAGCATTTTATCCATGTCCGCATCGGTGCCGCCAAAGCTATCGCCATAACGACCTATGATCTTCCCGTTAGGATCGATTAATATTTTTGTAGGTATAGAGGCTATGCCATATTTTTCATCCATATCGTCAGGATTATTAACGTGCTTCATGATCATATCCCGATTAAGTCCTCTCAATACCTGGTGCCATATACCTACTCCGTCCTGGGTAACAGCAGCATTCCATACCGCGATCTTACCATCATCATCAGCGACACCAATCACATCAAAACCCTTACTTTTATATCTGTCATAAAGCTCAATCATGTGCGGATTGCTTTTACGGCAGGGTACGCACCAACTGGCCCAGAAATCAAGGATAACATATTTACCTTTGAAATCTGCTAATGTTAATGACTTGCCGTTGATATCTGTTTTTGTAAAGCCGGGAGCTATACTACCTGGCATACCGGCTTCAATGGCTGTAATTTTAACGGCCAGCTCTTGCCCCGCTGGTGTTTCTTTCAGGTCATCGTTAAAATTATTATAAATAAGCTTGCTGGAATCAAGGCCCATATTTGACACATAGTATCTCATCATATCCAGCGTCACGTAAGAATGAGGATGATCCATAAAGAACTGGTAGGTTACTTTTTTTATCCTTGCTTGATAAGGTTCGAACTGATCATGCAAAACAGCAGCCTTCTCATGATCCTTTTCCTTCATAAATGCATCCTCGAGCGGTTTCATTTCTTCCTTTATTGGCGAAACTTTTGCTTGCAGGGCTTCAAATTCAGCTTCTGTTTTTGATCCGTTTAATCTTAACGTTTTTAAATCTGCGGGGTTTCCCGTAAGCGTCAATGTACCAGATTCGATATAAAACTCCCGCATCCGGCCTTCTTGCTGCCTGGGGGCAATGACTTCCCCGATATTCTTAAACATAATGCGGGTGTCTCCGGGATAGTTAAGCGTGCCGCTTAAAGTAAATTGATTGTTTATAACTGGCTCCGCTTCACGGGTATATTTCCCGGCTGCATTTCGATAATAAAATAATACGGAATCCAAATGTCCGCCGCTTAAGCTGCCTGCTATGGTGAACGGTTTGCCCTTATCAGGCCCCTGTGCAAAACAATGGCTGGCGAACGACAGCACAACCATTGTGGCTATAATCTTATTTTTTTTCATAATTGTCGAATTTATAATAAGTGATTTCAAATTAAATAGGATAACAACCCGACTTAAACCGGGTTGGTATATTAATTAGCTAAACGGGTTAGTTACCATAGATCTCCTTTAGCTTTTCATCAATTTTAGCCTCATCCCCGGAATAAACTAAGATTTTGCCTTCCTTATCCAACAATACATAAAAAGGTATGAAAGTAGTCATGTAAAGGCTTGCTACTTGGGCAGGCATATTTTTAACCGGGAACGCGTCATCAACCTGTGTCCAGGGCATTTTTTCCTGGTCCATTGCTTTTGTCCAGTTATTCCAATTTACATCGTCAGAAACACTCAGTATGTTAAACCCTTTATCATGATATTTTTCATAGACGGTTTTCCAGTGAGGTATAGCCTGACGACAGGGATGGCACCAGCTGGCCCAAAAATCAATCATGGTATATCCTCCTTTTGTAATGGAAGAAAGCGTAAATTTTGTGCTGTCCCTTTCCAGTAACGTGAAATCAGGAGCTACCATTCCGGGTTGTACGGCGCTAAGCTTAGTTTTTGCTTTCAGGAGATAGTGGAAATAAACAGATTCTTTTGCTTCTCCGGTAAATTTATCCAGCATGTCGCTCAAATCATGAAAGGACATCGTACCACTAATGAACGCATACAGTTGATCAAACATATACACCCCGGCAACTGACGACGGATTTTGGGTTACATAGGAATCAATCTTCTTTTTTTGCCAGGATTGGAGAAGCTTTTCGACAGAATCCATTTGATCTCTAACCCGGTATTCTGCATCCACATCCTTACCTGTTGCCTTTAATTTTTGATGTAATTCAGCAAAAAGGGTGTCAAATTGTTTTTGCCCCGGATCATCATGATACTGAATCCAATCGTAATAATTTCTGGAACCGGTTACGGTAAATTTGGATATTACAGCACCTTTTCCGCGACCATATTGGGTATAATCGTAATGTTTGGAACCTGTAGTATCAGCAGTTACCAAAACATGAGCGTCGGCAAAAAAACTAAAGCTGAAATTTCCCGGTTCTATAATGAGTGTCATCATTTGAGGCACCATTTTACCTTTGAGTTCAAATGAACCATTAACTATAGTCGCACTGTCAACATTTTTTAGCGTTCTGTTTTCTTCAAAGTAAGCCGCAAGTTTTACCGTCCCTGAATTAATTCCCTTTACTGTTCCTTTTATATCAAACGGGCTCTGAGAATAGCCACTGTTACCTGCCATAAGCACAAAGGCTACTGACAGGTATATCAAACTAATTGTTTTCATAATTAATTGGTTACGGCTTTTTAATCTCCCGGATTCTGAATTATCTGGTTGTTAATGGAAGTTTCCGTATAAGGTATTGGCAGTATTAACTGATTTACGGATTTAAGTGCTGGTTGCAGTGTTTGTGCAGTAGCAAAGGGTAACCTCCTTAATGCAAACCAGTCCGCACCGTTTTCGCTCAGGAAATTTTTCATTTCTTCTTCTACAATTAGTAATTGCAAAGCTGCCGGTGTTGATGCATTGGTTATGGCTGTAAAGTCTTTAATGCCAGCATGTGATTCTACGGTCTCTAACAATGTTTTCGCAACTGATAAGTCTCCATTGGACAAGGTGATTGCTTCAGCTTCTAACAGGTAAGCTTCCGTTAGGCGAAAGGCATAGCAATATTCACTTAAAGGTGTTTGAAGGATACTATTAGCGTTACCTGAGTAATATTTATCCAACTGATTGGCTTTGCGATTAGTTGCATAATGGTAATACCATTGGTTTCGGGGGTCATTTACCAACAAACTGATCATTGCGGATGATACCGGGTATTGATCATAGTATTGATTTTGCTGATATTTATATGTTTCTGTAGGATATGGCTGAACACCTAAAATAACCTCTTTGCTGGAAAATCCCTTAGTTAAAAAGATGTCCTTAACACTATCTTCTAAAGCAAACGGACCATTAGTAATCACATCGTTTGTTAAACTGATCACTTCCGCATAATCACCGGCTGCGCCCCGGTTAATAAGTACACGGGCTTTTAACAATTTGGCAGCGGAAGCGTTGGCATAATAAATAGCGGAATTTTGAGCCGGTAAACCCACAATGGCAGTATCCAGGTCACCCAAAATAGATGCATAGGTAGCAGCTACACTAGTTCTGGGTAAATTGATATTATCAGCGGAAACAAATTCGTTTCTAAGGATAATTCCATATTTACTGGCCGGGTCATAATACTGTCCATAATATAGCAGTAACTCTGAATTTCCAAAAGCTCTTAAAAATCTTGCCTCTGCCAGCATTTGCGTTTTAGTAGCCGCCGGTATCGTAGTAACGGGGGATGCGTTTTTAATAAAGCCATTTGCAGCGTTTACTAAAGCATAGCCATAATCCCATATATATGGAACTAAAGTGGTTTTTGAATTAAAGGAAAGTGTATAAATACCGTCGTCGCCACTGGAACTTTTTAGGGAGTTAGCCAATTCAGAAGGCAAGGTCTCATTAACCTGCGTCCATAACACCGTAGGAACAGAGTTATTATCGACCCCGGAATTGGCGAACCGATAGTATACACCGTTTAGTACCGTAGTTGCACTCTTGGTATCTACAATGACATTTCCATCAACTTCAGAAGTGGTAGGAAATACGTTTAATTCTTTTTTACAAGAATAAAGAAGAGAACTGGCGATTACAATAGCCAGGTACTTTATATGTTTATGTTTCATTTTACTAATAGTTAATGGTGAAAAACTAAAATCCTGCTCTTATACCTAATGAGAATGTTCGCACTGTTGGGTAATTACTTACATCAAAATACCCGCCGCTCACGCTATAAGAATCATCGGAAGTTTCAGGATCATTGCCCGGATACTTGGTTATCGTAAATAAATTGGTAGCCGACATAAACAGTTCCGCAGATTTCATTCCTGCCCTTTGCATCCAGGCAGTTTTATCAAAGTGATAATTAAGCGTTAAAGTGCGCAATTTGAGATAGGACGAATTGAAAACATCTAAATTTGATTTATAATATTCCCCATCATCATTGTTCAATACTAATCTTGGGTCTACCGCATTGGTGTTAGTAGGAGTGTACCTGTTTAACGCAGCTACGTTGGCATTTGCCGTGCCTACAAATTCAACACTGGATACATGGTCTCCCCAAAGCAGTTTTCCACCTTCAGAAAATAGAAAATAAAATTGGAGGTCAAAATTTTTATAGCTAAAGCCTTGCGTGATGCCACCATAATATTTAGGAGCAGCGCTGGCTATAATCGTGTTCTGATCAGGGAGTTCATATCCGCTTGCCGCCGTACTTGGATCCAGTTTGTACATCGGGTCACCTATACCTAAATAAGGGAAAAAGAGTGGAGCAATAAAACCAATCTGTTTTTCATAAGCCTTTAGTTGTGCTTGGGTTTTAATGATTCCGGTAACCGTTAATCCGGTAATAAGCCCTAATGGTTTTCCCTGTATTAATGTTGTATTGCCCACTTCCAAGCCTGTTAGGTTACCGATTTGAGTTAGATTAGCGTTAGAACTGAGTTTGGTTACTACGGAATTGGTCCAGGTAACATTAAAGCCGGCATTCCATTTGAAATCACGGGTACGGATAATATCACCTTGTACGGTGATTTCTACACCGGTATTTTTAATACCGACAGCATTAGTAAGGATAGAGCCATAGGAGCTACTTGGAGCAATTGGTAAATTAAACAGGTCATCGCTGCTTTGTTTATTATAATAATCAACAGTTGCAGATAGCCTATCGCCAAAAAGTGAAATGTCAATCCCCGCATCTGCTTCCCTTGTGCTTTCCCATCTTAAGTTCTGATCGCCTAATTGGGTCGGGATCAATGCACTGCCACCGGCATAAGAAT
>Ga0302309_10001931_pt1 | contig 18036 bp, 12 predicted proteins | sample III_Palsa_N1_1_FD_200453 | JGI IMG/M metagenome (GOLD analysis project Ga0302309, IMG submission 200453) | Peat permafrost microbial communities from Stordalen Mire near Abisko, Sweden - III_Palsa_N1_1 | ecosystem: Environmental > Terrestrial > Soil > Palsa > Peat permafrost | place: Sweden... | reverse complement strand
AGGAGCTTGGCGGTGCCTTCGCAGGTTTTGAGGGCTACGTTGCCGACGAAGCCGTCGCAGACCGCGACGTCGCAGTGGCCGTTGAAGAGATCGCGACCTTCTACGTTGCCGATGAAGTTGATGCCGCGGAGCTCGCGGAGGAGCGGGAGAGTGTCGCGGGTGAGGGAGTTGCCCTTGCCGTCTTCTTCGCCGATGGAGAGCAGGCCAACGCGGGGGCGGGCGACATGGAGGACGTTCTTGGAGAAGACGTGTCCCATGATGGCGAATTGGACCAGGTTTTCGGGGTCGGAGTCGACATTGGCGCCTACGTCTAGCAGGACGCAGGGCTGGCCGGTGGTGGTGGGAAGGCCGGTGGCGAGGGCGGGGCGGTCGATGCCGGCGAGGGAGCCGAGGACCATCTTGGCGGTGGCCATGGCGGCGCCGGTGTTGCCGGCGGTGACGAAGCCGGCGGCGCGGCCTTCGCGGACCATTTTGAGGGCGACGCGCATGGAGGAGTCGCGCTTGGAACGGACGGCGAGGGCGGCCTTGTCGTCCATGCTGATCCACTCGCTAGCCTGGACGATGAAGACGGGCGGTCGGGTTCCGCGGGAGTAGAGCTTGATGGCTTCGCGGAGTTTTGGACGCAGAAGTTCCTCTGGTCCGACCAGGTGGACGCGGACGTCCAACAGGCGGGTGGCCAGGATGGCCCCGCGAATTTCGGGCTCGGGGGCCTTATCAGACCCCATGGCATCGAGAACGATGTCGATCGGCATGCAGCTCGCGGGTGACAGCTTTCTTAGAGCATTTTCCTGTTACTGGGTATCCCGGAAGGGGCTTGCAGTAGCGTTTTCATTGGAGAAAACGCACATAGAGCTCATACCGTCGCACTACATCCACAGGAAAATGCTCCAGGGTTGGGAAGCTAGCGACTACTCGGCTGTTTTGACAGCGACGACGGCGCGGCCCTTGTACACACCGCAGTGCTTGCAAGCGCGGTGCGGGAGCTTCTGCTCGCCGCAGTTCGTGCATTTGGAAACGCCGGTGGGGGTCAAAAAGTCGTGGCTGCGGCGCTTGGCAGTGCGTTGCTTTGAATGGCGCCGTTTCGGATTAGGCATGGTAATTCCTCTCGAACATCTTGGCACAGGCGCAACAAAAGTGCGTTAACGCTGGCCGAATCTCTTTAAAGTCTAGGACTTGGTAACAGCAATTCCGGCCAGCGCGTTCCAGCGCCTGTCGACCGGCTGCTCCTCGCATTGGCATGGAGCGGTATTGCGATTGGCCCCGCATTGCGGGCAAAGTCCCTTGCAGTCGGGCTGGCAGAGCGTCCGTCCGGGCAGGGCAAGAAGCACCTGTTCCCGCACGGCGTCCTCCAACAGCAGACCGCTCTCTTCATAATACCCGATTTCGGTCTCGTCTTCCGTGATTGCGTGCTCTCCGGGCTGGTTATCGACGCCTCCGGGGCGAAAAATGAGGTCGAAGTCGCCGGCGAGGGACTGCTGGACGGGTTCGATGCAGCGGGCACAGAGGACTTCGAAGCGGCCCTCAAAATGGGCGCGAAGGCGGATGTCCTGGACGAAGTCCTTGGGGCCGCGGTGCTCGAGGATGAGGGCGGCGTCGCCTTGGAGGGTGAGTGGGCCGATCTGGCGAATGTCGGGAGCGTATTCGATCACACCGGCGGCGAGGGATTCGTCGAGTTGGAGGGGTTCGTCGACGAGTTGTGCGGGGGTGATGAGCATGAGTTAAGGGTAGGACTTGCGGGGGTCTGCGTCAATGAGGAGAACCGGCGAGGAATCGGCGGGGGTTCGCTAGGCGATGGGATAGAGCGCGAGCTCCGGGAAGTTGCGCTCGTAGAATGCCGTGTCGAGGGTCATGAGGCGGTCGGCTTGCACCAGGGCGTGTGCGCCGAGGAGGAAGTCTGCGAGGATGCGGCGAGGTTGGTTGCTGGTGGCTGTCCGGCGGCGATCGGCGTATTGCGCGAAGCGTTCGCCTGCTAAAGACCAGAGATTTTGCGGGAAAGCGTACTCCACTTTTATGCCGCTGGCGTGGAGGAATTCTTGAATGAACTTCGTGGTGGCGTGTGGGTGCGCGAGGGACTCTGCGTAGGCGAAGGCCGAGAGCAGGATGGCACCGTCGCGATTTGCCGCGGAGAGGCATTTGGCGATTTGCCGCGCTGATGGTTCGTTCGACCAAATGGCAGAGAGGATGTTGGTGTCGAGGGCGGTTCTCAAAGATCGTCCTCGTGTCCGCGCAGCTCTCGCCAGAAGTCGACGGTGCTGGTCTTTGGATCGTCGTAGGGGAGCGCACCGATGAACTGGTCGAAGACATTGCCTTCTTCTCGAATGGGGCGAAGGATGGTGCGGCCGCTTTCGACGAAGAACTCGACACGGTCGCCGGGGTGCAGACCGAGACGATTGCGGATCTCTATGGGGACGGTAATCTGACCTTTGCTGCTGATAGTGCTGCTTGCCGCCATCTTTACCTCCAATCTTTACTTCAAGATATCATTCTTTACCCACAAAAGAAATGAGTGTAACAGGCGAATCGTGGAACTGCCGGCTCATGGCACGCGTATTCTGTTTCTGTAATTTGACGCGGTTGCCGTTTGTGCTGCCTGCGATCCGATGTATCTCGAAGGATGACCTGATGAACTCGTTTCGCTTGCTTGCTGTCGCCGCTTCCCTTTCCACGATGCTGTTGTCCGGCTGCCGCATTGTCGATCACAAAGATGGCAAGAACGATAATGTGGACATTTCCACGCCGTTTGGGTCGATGAGTGTGAAGTCGAACGATAATGCGGATGCTTCGGCGATCGGGCTGACGGTTTATCCGGGGGCTTCGCCGGTGAAGGACAAGGGCGACGACAAGAACAATGCCGATGTGAATATGAGCTTTGGGGACTTCCACCTGGGGGTGAAGGCGGCGAGCTTCCAGACGAGCGACTCTAGCGACCAGGTGATCGCGTTTTATCGCAAGGACCTGGGGAAATATGGGGACGTGATCGAGTGCAAGGGCGACAACGCGATCGGCACGCCGACGCGGACTTCGCAGGGCCTTACGTGCAATGACAAGGATGCCCATGGGCATGTTCATGGCAGCGTGAACGTGGACTCGGAGGATGAGATCGAGCTTAAGGCGGGATCGCAGACTCGGGTGCATGTGGTGGGGATCAAGGAGAAAGATGGCGGGACACGCATCGGGTTGGTGATGTTGAATCTGCCGTCGCAACTGCACCCGCGGGATTCCAAGGATACGGAATAGCGGCGTGGGTTGCTGTATGGGGCTGGGTCGGGTAGCTTCGTAAGGTGATGCAACGCCTTTGCCACCGCTGTCAGTCTGTCCTTCATGTTGAAGAGGACGGAACCCTTGTCTACTGCTGGAACTGCGGGGCGCCGCAGGTAGTGCTCTCCGAGGAGCTGCAGGAACAGGTGCAGGCGCAGCGAGAGAGCGCGGCGGAACGAGGCGAGGACCGGCAGGAGAGCGAGGCGGAACGAGCGGCGCGACTGGCGGCGCAACCGCCGGACCTGATGGTGGTGTGGAAGTCCATTATCCGGATTGCAACAGCGGCGGCCTTTGTTCTTTCGGTGGTTTCGGTGCTTCTTCCTCCGCTGGAGTTGCTGGCGTGGACGGTGCCCTCTATCGTTCTTTCCATTTACTGTGCGCGTCATAAGGAGACCCAGATTACGGCGGCTGTGGGCGCTCGGATTGGGTTGGTGTGCGGGATTCTGACTAGCTTTGGGATGACTTTGTCCACCGCCACGCAGATGCTGGCGCTGCGGTTTGCACTGCATAAGGGCAATGAGTTCGATGACACGATCAGCGCGAAGCTGGCGCAGATAAAGGCGCAGGTGCTGGCGCAATCGGGAGCAGAGGCAGCGGCGCGGTTGAACCAGTTCAACATTCCTGAGTTTCGTGTGGGGTTGTTCCTGGCCGGACTGGCGATGCTGACGGCGGCGCTACTGGTTCTTTCGACGGCTGGTGGGGCGTTTTCGGGGTATATGCGGTCGCGGACGGTGGCGCGGTAGGGATCTTCGGTGCGGGTGCGAGGCAGGTTCTGTGGCGTTTTGAGTTTTGAGGTTCGATAGTTTTGAGTTTCGCTTTCCATGAGCCATCGCCTGTTGGCTGATGACGCTGGTATCATCAACAACAATCATGAGTGACGAATCTACCCCCGCAAATACTGAGAAAACTCCCGCAGCACGGTCGTCGCGGCTACGCGAAAAGGGCCGGCTGATGTCTGCCTCCGAGATTGAGCGCACGCTGGTGCGGCTGGCGCACGAGATTGTGGAGCGCAATGATGGCGCGGCCAATGTCGGGCTCGTCGGCATCAAGCGGCGTGGTGTTCCGCTGGCCGAACGGCTGGGGAAGATTATTGAAAAGATCGAGAAGATTCCCGTGGATACGGGTGTGCTGGACATCAGCTTCTATCGCGACGACCTTTCTACCGCAGGGCCGCGGCCGGTGGTGGAGAAGGGCGAGCTGGGCTTCGATGTGACGGGCCGCGACATCATCCTGATGGACGATGTGCTCTATACCGGCCGGACGATTCGGGCGGCGCTGGATGCGCTGTTCGATTATGGCCGCCCGAAGAGCGTGCAGTTGCTGGTTTTGATCGACCGCGGACACCGTGAGCTGCCGATTGAGGCGAGATATATCGGGCGCACCGTGCCTACGTCTGGCCGCGAGATTATCGAGGTTAAGCTGCGGGAGATCGACAACGACGAGCAGGTGATCCTGGTCGAGCTGGTCGATTAGCCCCACTTCAAACTGCAAACGCGGTGGACGCTGAGTACGCGGTGTTTCGCAGCGGAGTTCAATACAATATCTGCCGTGCTCGTACGTTAACGTATGAAGGCGGTTCGACCGCCCTACTCAAAAACTATGTCCATTGAAGCCGCCGAAGCTGTACCTGTCGCTGCACCTACCCCGCTTACGATGGGCGAGGTTCTGCGCATCCCGCTGATGCGGCGGCTCTGGTATGCGCAGATTGTTTCGGTGTTTGGCGATTTTCTGGCTCTGTTCGCGGTCATCATTGTGATGACCTTCAATCTGCATGCGACCGCGCAGCAGATTACCGGCGTGCAGATTGCGTACATGCTGCCTATTGCGGTGCTGGGCGTTCTGAGCGGTGTGTTCGTTGACCGCTGGCCGGTGAAGCCGACGCTGGTCTCCAGTGACGTGATCCGTGCGCTGCTGTGTCTTGGTTTGTTTTTCGTGCATAGCGTGTGGGGCTTCTACCTCGTGCTCGCGGCGATCAGTGTGGTCTCGAGCTTCTTCAGTCCGGCACAGGGCGTTGCGCTGCGCTCCGCGGTTCCGCATCACGGGCTTGGGTCGTCGCAGGCGCTTATGCAGCAGGTGATGATGGGCATGCGCATCATTGGTGGGCCCATTGCGACTGGGCTGGTCTCGGCTCTCGGACCGCGCTTCTGCTATGGCATTGATTCGATCAGCTTTCTGGCTTCAGCGACGCTTATCGCTACGCTCGCGATCTCGCTGCCCAAGGCATCGCACGGGGCACATGCTTCGAGCGCGATCGAGGAAGAGCTTACGGGCTTGCGCCGGATTGGCAGCGATATGAAGCAGGGCATCAGCTTTATCGTGCATCATGCGGCGGTGTTCTTCGTCATTATGTCGCTGGCGGCGGGCATGTTCGTGCTCGGGTGTTTTGGCCCGCTGATCGCGGTGTATGTGCGCGACAACCTGCATGGATCAAAGGGTACGTTCGGCCTGACCAGCCCCATGATTCCGCTGGGCATGGTGCTGGGCATGAACCTTATCGTGAAGCTTTCGAAGAGCAAGAAGGCGGCGACGCTGGTGTATTACGGCCTCGGTGGCATTGGTGTGGGGACGCTGCTGCTGGCGCTGTTCCCTCACCTCTATGCCACGATCCCCGGGCTGTTTATTATCGGCTTCGCGGCGGCGGCGATCATTGTGCCTGCGCAGACGCTGATCGCGCAGGAGACGCCGCCGGCGATGATGGGGCGTGTCGGCTCGACCGTGATGTCGGCTGTGTTTTCTGCGCAGATTCTTGGGCTGATTCTTTCAGGCGTGCTCACGGAGCACATCAGCGTGCGCGGGGTCTTTGGGCTATGCACGGCGATGCTTGTGGTTCTGACCCTTGTGGGCAAGTTGTGGATGGAGCCGGAGCCGCACGAGGCAAAGGCCTGAAACTCCTGCTACCCTTGAAGTAGTGAAATCACTGCCCGGTGGCCCTGCGGAGGGATGTGTGAGTGGTTGAAACAGGCGGTCTTGAAAACCGCTTAGCCCTAACGGGCTACGGGGGTTCGAATCCCTCTCCCTCCGCCATTTATCTCGCGGCCACCACGGCGCAGCATGGCTGTGCCCTTCAATTTCAGTTCCCTTCAGGAGAGCCCTTCTTTTGTCACGGACAGGTTGCCCCGGACGGTTGACTATAGGCAACATTGTGCTGCGTCATGACTACGAAAGCCGGTTTGGGGCTGCCGTTGCCGTCGAACATGGAAAAGAATTTTCCCGATGCGACATACGGCTGCGTCCAGTAGATGCGTGTGATGCGACGGCTGCTACCAGCGGTGAGTTGCAATAGATAAGAGGCCGCGCACGCTTGCGGGACAGGCTCCGGATTGGATTGCGGATTCTGACCTGCTGCCACCTCTGAATCCCAAATCGTCGCACTGCTCCACGTGCCTTCTGACAGCGCCTTCAGCACCGCGGTGGTTGTACACCGCTTCGGATCGCTACAATGCCGGCCGGCGTTGATGTAGTTATTGATGTCGTCCCAGCCGTGGTAGGCGAAGACTTCCGGACGGAATGTAGACGCGAACCCAAAGTTCGGCGCATCGGTGATAATCCAGTGCTTGTACTGATCCATGTAGCTGGCGTCTGTACACAGTGACGACGAATCGTCCGTGCAGTTCTGTACGAACGTCTGCCACAACTGGCCATTGGAGCCGAAGTCTCCGGCTGCGACGGCGCAATCGACAGAAGGAAGGCAGTGCTTGCGGAGTGCGAGGTAGTAGTCCGCCGCGTTTTTTGCCGGGATTTCAATCGTCAGTCCATCGCCGCTGCGGGCGCCGTTTTGGGGTTCATTCCAGGCGGTGAAATCGAAGGCGCCCTTCCAGCCCGTGTAGGACCAGTCGGTCTTGAAGAACGCAGCCATGGCCGCTTCGTACTCTGACGGGTCGGGATACTTGCCGGCATCGCGCACGGTTACGTTTTCGATGTGCTTGAAGCTGAGCAATGCACGATCGCAATGACCCTGGGCCTGCTTCAGCCAGTCTTCAAACCAGCTTCGCGAGCCCTCTTTCTTTAGCGGGCCGCTACCAACGGGCTGCTCGGCGATGTCCCATGAAAGATAGGCATGGCAATAACGGGCGCCCTTTGGATACTCCATTCCGATGGAATGGTAGTACGCGGTTTGTGCCCTGTAGAACGTGTCCATATAGGGGAACTGCACGTCTGGGCCATTGAAGCCTATCGTTATCTTCAGCGCGTCCCGTTGCGTTCCTCGTAGCGTTGGCGCTGGCTGTTGACCGCCTGCGGAGAGCAAGAGCACGCAGTAACAGTACAAAAGAATGGTGGTTCGTTTCATGGGTACCCTCATAACGGAAACTGTTATAGCAAGCAGCGGTTGTGCGTCAGGCCTTCGGCTGCTTCAGTGGCCGGGCGGCAGCGCCCGCCGGACCAAGTGCGGGCTCGGGACTTTCGCGAAGCCTCTTCCATGCTTCCTGCGCGCGATCGGGAAATGTGGCCATGACTGCGTCGACCTGTGTGAGGATCTGGCGAACGAGGTCAGGGTGTTCGGCGGCGACGTCGTAGCTTTCGCCGGGGTCGACGTCGAGGTCGTAGAGTTCTGGCTGGAGAAGCCAGAGGTTATCTCCTGGCTCCGTCCCGAGCACGTAGACGTCGTGGGTGTACTGCGAGAAGCGCAGCTTCCAGTTGTCGAGACGGGCGCATTGAAAATCGAACCCGGCGTGCAGACCGGAGAAGTAGAGAGTCGGCGCGGTCCTTTTTGGGGCCTTGCTGCCGGCGAGGACTGGGGTGATATCGACGCCATCGAGCGGGGCCGCGGGAAGCTTTGCGCCGCAGATATTGGCGAGCGTTGGCAGGATGTCGAGGTGGCCGCATCGGGCGCGGGGTAGTTCCCCGGCTGGGATCGTGTTGCGCCAGCGCACGAGCATGGGGACGCGGAAACCGCCTTCATAAGTAGTTCCCTTTCGTCCGCGGCTTGGGCCGGTATAGCCCTGGTACCACGGGCCGTGGTCGCCGGTGAAGAGGATGAGGGTATTGTCGTCGAGACCTTTGCGCTGGATCGCGGCGAGTACCTCGCCAACGGCCCAGTCGATTTCCATGACCGCGTCACCGTAGATGCCGAGCTTCGATTTGCCTTTGAATCTGGGACTGGCGTCGATCGGAATGTGCGGATAGTTGAAGGCGAGGTGCAGGAAGAATGGCTGGCTTGAGCCTTGTTCGATAAAGTCGACCGCAGCCCTGGCGTAGCGCGGCGTGAGTAGAGAGCGATCGGTGTCTTCTTCGAGGACCTGCGTGTCATGGAAGAGCGTTGCAGGTTTCATGTCTACCGACCAGGGCATGCCGAAGTAGTGGTCGTAGCCATGATCGGTAGGCGCGTGACCGGGGGCTTGGCCGAGATGCCATTTTCCGATGCAAAGGGTGCGGTAGTGCTGATCGCGAAGGATGGATGCGATGGTGGTTTCGGTCGCAGGGATGCCGTCGTCGTCCTTGGGACGATAGACAGGACGGATGCCGGTGCGCGTGGAGTAACGGCCGGTCATCAGCGCGCCGCGCGAGGCGGAACAGATAGGATGTCCTCCGTTGTAGTGCAGGAACCGGGCACCCTCGGAGGCCATGCGATCGAGATTGGGCGTTGGAAGCTGCGAGCCGTAGCAGCCCAGGTCTCCATAGCCAAGATCGTCGCAGATCATCAGGATGACATTGGGTCGCCGGTTGGAAAGTGAACCAGGTGCCACGGGCGCGGGTTGTGCCGCGGATACTCGAGCGGATAGTGAGGCGGCGCCTAGTGCTGCGACGAAGTTGCGACGAGATATGCGGGGCATTGGGAGATCACCTTATGGGTCAGGTTCGGTCCTTCGCCATCGTAAGGCCACTGTCGCTACTTCTGGATGGTGTACGTGATAGATGCGGAAGCGGTGGCCGTCTGCGCTGTGCCGGTGACCGTCACTGTGTAGGTTCCGTTCGGCGTGACCGGGGCGTAGTACTCGCCACAGCCGGAGAGCGCATTGATCGCAACGAAGGCGAGGATAGCCACGACGAGCGCACTCAGTTTGCGCCGGCGACGAAGCAACAGCGCGCCCGCGGCCAGAGTGGCCAGCAACGCGCTCCACGGCGAGGCGAAGCCCGACATGGTGCCAAGCAACGAGCCCTGGCTGGTGAAGTTTACGGAGGCCGCCAGACTTCCCTGGGTGGCGATGTAGAAAGGATTCGGGCCAGCCGTGCAGGTGATGCCCGTTGGCGCCTGGCAGGTGAAGGTGATGGGTGCGGTGAAACCGCCGGTGCCGATGATCGTTAGTGTCTCGGTGTTAGATACTCCGGGTGCAATCGGACCGACCTGCGGGGATGTGGGAACGATGGTGAAGCTTCCGACGACGACGATGGTCAGGTTGAAGGTTGCAGTCGAAGACGTGCCGGTGAGCGCTGCTGTGACGGTGAACGTACCGACCGTGGGGCCCGAAGTAATGACCTGAGCGGTCGCATATCCTGTGTTGTCAGCCGTCGTGGAGTACGTTGCCGTTCCGTTGGTAAAGCTGCCGCTTGCGGCGCCATTCGGGTTAATCGTGAAGGCCACAGGCTGATTGCCTACGGGGTTGCCGTAGGCGTCTGTGACCAGAGCGACGAGGCGCTGCGTGTACGCGGTGCCAACGTTGGCAGTCTGGCTATTGCCGGTGTACACGGCGATCTTCGCCGCCGCCGCCGCCGCTACATTCGTGCAGGCAGTCGAGGTTACCGTGGGATCGATTGTGTCGGTAGCGGTGAGGCACTGCGGACCAGCGGTTTTGAACGTCACCGATAAGGTCAGGGCGTCGTTGTCAGCGAGCGTGAATGTGTGGTTCGGAGGCAGCACCGCCTGCGGATCGGTGCTGGTGAAGGTCATGGTGCGGGTGTAGGTGGCAACGGGGTTCTGGATGGTGAGTGACCCCGTGGCGGCCACGCCGGCCGTTGCGGTGGACGGAAGAGTCAGGGTCGCCGTGTAGACAAGGGCGCTGATGGCTTGAAGCTGAATGGCCTGCGTAGCCGTAGAGACGGACTCGTTGTTGTCGGCGATAGTGATAACGCCGTTGTAGCTCCCAACTGCCGGCGGGTTGAAGACCGTGTTGAGATTGCAGCTTGTGCCGGGCATGAGCGTAATCGGCGCAGTGGTGCAATCGACCGCGCCGCCGGTGCTGGCCTGCTCAAGATAACCGGTCGCAGGGAGAATGACGCTGCTGACCGAAAGACCCTGGTTGCCACTGTTGTAAACCGCAACGGTTTGAACAGGGGATTTTTCGGTTGGGTTCTGCGTCTTGAAGGCGAGAGTGTTGCTGCTGACGGCGATGGAGCGGATCTTGTTATTGCCGGTATCAGCGATGTAGACGTTGCCGGTGGAATCGAGCGCGATGGCTTGCGGGCCGCTGACCGTGGCTAACGTCGAGGTTCCTCCATCGCCCGTGGCGGCGGCTGTGCCGTTGCCCATCACCGTGATGATCTGGCCGGACGAGATAACACGGATACGATTGTTGCCGGTGTCCGCGACGTAGACGTTGCCGCCGAGGTCGGCGGCAACACCGGTGGGCGCGCTAAGGGTCGCGGTCGAGGCAAGGCCATCCCCGTTGAAGGCGCTGCCGGTTTGCCCGGCGATGGTGTTGATGTAGCCCTGCGAGAGCTCGCGGATACGATTGTTGCCGGTGTCGGCTATGTACAGATTGCCGCTACCGTCGAGTGCAACGCCCTGCGGGTTCGTAAGTTCTGCGGCCTGACCGGGACCACCATCGCCGTCGAAGCTGGGAGTGCCATTTCCTGCAACGGTGGTGATGAGCTGCTCGTTGAGCGCGATGGCGCGAACGACGCTGTTGCCAGTGTCGGCCACGTACAGGATGCCGAGCGGCGACCAGGCAAGCTGCATTGGCGCGTTGAGCGTGGCGGCTGCCGGGGTACTCTGGTCACCTGTGTAGCCGGCTGTACCGGTGCCAGCAACCGTACTGATGAACCCATTTGCAGCGCTGACCATGCGGATCTTGTTGTTGCCCGTGTCCGCGATATAGAGATCGCCGGCGGCATCCAGTGCAACGCCTCCTGGCGCGTTCAGCGTCGCCGCGGTCGCAGCCGCGCCGTCGCCGGACTTTCCCGCGGTTCCCGTACCGGCGAAGAGCGTGATCGTACCGCCCGGCGCGACTTTCCGCACCTCGTTGTTGGCCGTGTCCGCAATGTAGATATTTCCATGGTTATCGATGGCCGTTGCGCCCGGCATGTTCAGCTCGGCACTCGTAGCCGCACTCCCATTCCCGGCTGCACCCGCGGTTCCCGTCCCGGCGATCGTCGAGGTAAGGCCAGGAAGCAACGACGCGACCGGAGCCAGCCCGATGCCCGAAAGTCCGGCCAAGACGCTCCCGTTAGCGTCGGTGAACACAAGATTGCTCTCGCGGAGGCCCGCGAGCGTCGGCGCAAACGTCACGGTCGCCGTGCAGACTGTGCCCTTCACATTGACACCTGGGACGCAGATCGGCGCGCTAACGGTGTACTCGGTGGTGTTCGACACCGAAAAAGTGCCCGTACTCCCCTGCGTCAGCACATTAACGGTCTGCGTCACCGGAGTTCCGCCGATCGCCACTTGCGCAGTTATTCCCGGGAGGTGATACAGGCGCACGCTGTTGCTGCCGCGCTCGGAGATCATCAGATCGCCATTCGGCAGGATCTGCGCGTCATACGGATTGTCGATCGTGGTGTTCAGCGGATAGCCCCCGCTCGCAGAGACGGTTTCCGAGCCTGTGCCCCCAACGGTCGTGACAACGCCGCCGATATTGGGATTGCTGGGATTCACCGGGATCATGCGGACACGGCCATTGGTGCCATCGGCAAGATAGATGGTGCCGTTGCCATCAATGGACATATGCCCGAGGGTGTTGCCTGAGCCATGGGCGAACGACGCGCCGGTCACGCCCGTGGTAACGGTGCTGGAGGCCGTGGTGGCCGGGCAGCCGTCGCCTACGGGATCCGTCGCAGCCGCGCAGATCGCCGCGCCCGTTCCGATACCGATGCCCGCATAGGTCGTCTCGTACGGTGCGTTCGGTCCATTGACCGTAATCTTGCGGATAACACCGGTCGCGGTCTCATCGACGTAGACATTGTTCTGTGCGTCGACCACGATGCCAAGCGGCCCATCCATGATGGTTTCTTCTGGCTGAGTGAGACTTTGCGTAGCCGTGCCGACGTTGGTGCCGGTCCCATTGGTGGTGCCACCGGTACCGGCGAAGATTTGCGCCATGCCGCTCGCTATGTTGTACAGGTTCACGCGGCTGGCGCCGTTGCCTTCCGACCAGTACAAGTTGCCAAGCGAGTCGAAGCCCATGTCACTCGGGTAGATCTTGAGGGAGGTCCCGGCAAGAGGTCCCGTGGCGTTTTTGACCGATCCCGTGCCGCCGCCAATCGGCGTGGTGATGATGTTTGTCGTCAGGTCGACGCGGCGGATGCGGTTATTGCTGGCGTCGGCGATCCAGAGGCCCCCCTGGTAGTAGCGAACTGCCGCTGGCTTATTCAACTCGGAGGTGTTGGCGGCCACCCCGTCCTGGGTGTAGCCCGCCACGCCAGTGCCCGCGATGGTGGTAATGATGCCGGTGCGCGCGTCAACTTTGCGGATCACGTTGTTGTTGGTGTCGCAGATGTAGATGTTCCCGGCCGGGTCGATCGTCGTGCCGGCCAGCGTGTTGAGTTCGGCGGCCGTGGCCGGCCCATTGTTTCCCGTGGTCCCTGCCGTACCGTTCCCTGCGAAGGTAACGACGGTGGGCAGAAAGCTCGGCGCCTGGGCAACAGAAACGGCGGAGGCTACTGCAAGCGTGGCAGCGGCGACATAAATTGCAATCGATTTATGACGGACACAAATGTGCATGAAGATGCGACCCGGTTTGTAAGGTATGTCCCGGAAGATGCGACAGCGCGTGCCCGGGGTTTCCACCGGTCCTCGATCCGTCTGACTTCTGAGTGTACGGCGCATTCACGATTACGTGAGCGAAGTATGTTTGTCAAGAAAATAAAGATAAAAAACGATTGCAATAGGTTATTGTTTCCCGAGAATGAAATCGCTTGCATACAATATCTCAAAAGAGCTATAACGTTTCGCAGTCGATTGCTATTGATTGAGTAGGTTCTGCCGGCACCCTGCCTCGCGGTCGCGGAGGCTCCCGTGTGCGGGCGCACTCGTGAATCCGTTCGTCTCAGGAGAGGTCCATGAAGTTTCCCAAGTTACTCCTTCGCGCCAGCCTGTTCGCTCTGCTAGCGGCTGCGGCACACGCCCAGTCCACGGTCGGCACCATTTACGGCAGCTTATCGGACCCGACCGGCGCCAAGCTGCCGAACGCCACCGTGACCATCACGGATGTGAAGACGGGCGTGCAGCAAACGAAGAAAGCGGATTCACACGGGGACTACCAGTTCACGGCGGTGAACCCGAGCAACTACGAGGTCACGGTCACCCTGGACGGCTTCAAGACCGAGACGCAGACGGGCGTTACGGTCGACGCGAACGACAACGTGAACGTGAGCTTTGCCATGGCGGCCGGCGGCGTGAACGAAAATGTTGAAGTGGCCGCCGGCACGACCATGGTCGATACGCGTGAAGCGCAGATCGGCGAGACCATCGACGAACAGCGCATCGAAGAGCTACCCACATTAAACCGCGATCCGTACCAGTTACTGCAGACGGTCACAGGCGTGAGCAGCTTCAGCTCCGACATCCTCATCGGTGGCCGCGTCGGTGCAAACTTCTCCGTCAACGGATTCCCGACAACAACGTCCAGCTTCTACCTCGATGGCGCGCAGAACAATATTCTCCGCAATGGCGGCGGCAACAAATCGCCGGACATCGATGCGCTGCAGGAGTTCCGCATCCTCACGTCGAACTTCGATGCGGAGTTCGGCCGTTCCCCCGGTGCCGTGGTCAACCTCATCACCAAGTCCGGCACGGATGCCTATCACGGAGATCTTTATGAGTTCCTCCAGAACAACATGTTCAACGCCCGGCCGTATTTCTCGTTTTTGGATCCGGGGTTCATTAACACCCTGAAGCAGCACCAGTTCGGCGGCACAGCCGGTGGTCCTATCCCGAAGCTCCGCCAGACGTTCTTCTTCTTGGATTTCGCGCACGTTCAACTCCACACCGACGATTACGTTTACCCCTCGCAGTACACCCTGCCCACGCCTGCGGAAGCTACGGGTGATTTCACCAACGATCTGCTGGTGACAACATCGACTAGTGGTGCGGCGACCGCAGCGAAGCAAGTGGCGGCTGTGGAAGCTCTCAGCTGTAGCGGCACGACGCTGGTGATCTGCCCGAACAATCTCGATCCGGTGGCACTGGCTGTGATGGCGTATCTTCCAAAGGCCAACCCAGTGACGGGTGTGGTGCCGACGGAACAGGCCCCGGCTGACAACCTGGTAAACCAGGGCTTAGGCCGCATCGACTACAGCGGAATTCCACACCACACCATTGAGGGCACGTTCTTCGATTCACGTGGTTCAGGCCTGGATCCAACGGCCGGTGGAACCAACCAGGTCTTCTCTTACGCCACCACCATCGTCAATAACAACACACTCAACGGAATCATCGCGGACAACTGGGTCGTTTCCAACAATGTAGTGAACTCGGCCCGCGTGTATTACTCGGGCAACCGGTCCGTGCTCACCAACTACTACAAGAATCATCTCGCCGCCAACCTGAACGCAACCTATCCCATCGGCGGTCCGGCGTATAACACAGCGTCGCCTTACTGGACCCTGGGCAGCGACTGGATCCAGATTGGGGGCAACAATTACGGCCCGAACGACGTCAACCAGCAGACCATGGGCATCGTGGATGTAGCCACAATTGTTAAAGGAAGGCACTCCCTCAAGGTTGGGGGCTCGTATATCTGGGACAAATACTCCGAATACAACTCCTACTATGACGGCGGCTACTTCAACATCGATACCGATCTTGTCGGTGGCGGCGACCGCTACGTCGATTTCATCACGGGTAACGCGAATTCGTTTGAGCAGACCACGCCTCAGAACTTTCATCGGCACAATTTTGATCCCTCAATCTTCGTCCAGGACAACTGGCACGTCCTTTCGCGGCTGAGCCTCAACCTCGGTTTGCGCTGGGAAATGTACCCACCGTTCCAGGGAGATGGAACCAGCGGCACGTTCCATGCAGGTGAGCAGTCGACCCGTTTCCCCACCGCGCCAGTGGGCATCCTGTATGAAGGAGACCGCGGAGTTGCGCCCGGTATTGCGAACACACCCTTAACCGACTTCGCTCCGCGCCTGGGCTTCGCTTGGGACGTCTACGGCGACGGTCGCACCAGCCTTCGCGGCGGCTACGGCATCTTCTTCTACCAGCAGGTGGTCTACGACGAGGACCGTTACCAGATGCCGTATGGACTGAGCGAGACGATCAACTCGGCTAACTACAACACAACCATCAACAGCTACGTCAACCCGTGGGTAGACTTTCCGACTGGAAAGTCGCCGTTCCCGTATGTCGTGAATACGACCAACCCTGTATACGTGCCGGGAGCCACCGTCTATGCCACGCCAGACCATGGCGGGTCGACCCCGTATGCCGAAGAGTACAACCTGTCCGTGGAGCAGCAGCTCTCCAATACCTACGCGCTGCGTTTGAGCTATGTCGGCAGTAGCTTTATCAAGCAGCTGGTAGCCGTGGATATCAACACCCCCACGATACCAACCCTTGCTCAAATTGAGAGTACTGTTCCTGGTGTGAACGACCGACGTCCATATGAGCCGTACGGCGTCCCGGGGACCATCGGAGCCCCCAATGGCAGCCCCACCGGGTTCTTCTTCCAAACGATCAGCGATCTTCAGAACAGCCAGAACACAAACTACAACAGTTTGCAGGCAACGCTCCGTGGCCGTCTTGGCCGTCAGATCAACCTGAACGTCAGCTATGTCTGGTCTAAGACGATGGACAACTCGGGACGCTCCTACGCGCTTTGGCCGCGCTCCGGCTATGGCCGTTCCAATCTCGACATCCGGAACCGGTTTGTGCTTTCAGGTCTGTTCAGCCTGCCGCAAACCAAGCACCTCGGCTGGTTCGGACGTGACGTGCTGAATGGTTGGCGCGTGAACGATGTGACCTACGTCCAGTCGGGAACACCGTTCTACGTCTACACGGATACGGACGAAAACCATGACGGATCTTCAGACGACCGTCCCGACCTGGTCGGTAATCCTTACAACACGGCCGCTCACACGCATGCTGAGAAAGCTGCAGAATATGTGGTCCCGGCGTCGTTCAAGGCAATCACGGCCGCCCAGGAAGAAGCCCTCTATCCCTCGCAGGCGGCTTTCAACGGCAACGAGCAGCGTAATCAGCTAAGCCTGCCCTTCACCACGTCCACCAATGCTTCAATCTTCAAGGAATTCCCTCTACCGCGTCGGACACGTCTGCAATTGCGTATTGAGGCCTTCAACGCGTTGAACAACGTGAACTTCACCACTCCCCGTACGGATTTGTCTACGCTCGACGCCGACACAGGGACGGCGGGGTTCTACCAGTTGCAGAACACGCAGGCGCCGCGCCAATTCCAGTTCGGTGCCCGCTTCCTATTCTGAGTTGTTCCTGCGGAATTCCTGGTTTTGATGCCCGCGGCGAAGACGCCACGGGCATCAAAACGCACTTACGACTTCCGTAACATCTTGGTAACCAACACCACCCCTAACTCCTTATTCATGCGGTCTTTATCAAAAAAATGGGGGGGAGGGGGTACCTCGATATACCGACACGTTTTCTCTCCGTGAGGCTTTCCATGTCCCTTCCTCGAATAGTCTTCGCCGTCTCGGCTGGCACTCTTGCCTTAGCTCTTTCTGCCGTGGCGCAGACCCCCTGCAGTACCGCTTCGCCCTGCATCTTCCAAAACCCCCACGCCAGCCCCGAAGCGCGTGCGCGAGACATAGTCGCACACATGACGCTCGACGAAAAGGTCTCGCAGACGCTGAATCACGCCGTGGCGATTCCGCGGCTGGATGTGCCCGAGTACAACTGGTGGAACGAGGCGCTGCACGGAGTCGCGCGCAACGGCATCGCAACGGTGTTTCCTGAGTCGACCGGCCTGGCCGCCACCTGGGACGCCCCACTAATCCACGACGTCGCCGATGTAATTTCAACCGAGGCGCGCGCGAAGAGCAATGATGCCTTGGCGCACAATGACCACCGCGGCTACACCGGCCTAACGTTCTGGTCGCCGAACATCAATATCCTGCGCGATCCCCGCTGGGGACGCGGACTGGAGACCTACGGCGAGGATCCGTTCCTGACAAAGACGATCGGTGTCGCATTCATCCGCGGGCTACAGGGAAATGATCCGCACTACTTCAAAGTCGTGGCTACACCGAAGCACTTCGCGGTGCACAGCGGACCGGAGCCTCTGCGGCATGAGTTCAACGTCGATGTTTCGCCACACGATCTTGAAGACACGTATCTGCCAGCGTTCCGTGGCGCCATCATCGATGGCAAAGCCGACTCGATCATGTGCGCCTACAACGCCATCGATGGCCTGCCCGCGTGTGCAAGCCCACTGCTGCTGGAGAACCATCTCCGCGAGGCATGGGGCTTTCACGGCTTTGTCGTTTCGGACTGCGATGCCGTCGGCGACATCGCGAACGGACACCACACCGCCCCCGATAAGGCCCACGCCGCGGCGATGGCGCTCGCCGCCGGCACCGATCTCGATTGCGGCGGGACTTATAAGGAGCTTACGGCAGCAATCCGGCAAGGAGTAATTCCCGAGGGAGCGCTCGACCAGGCGGTGACGCGGCTCTTTGTTGCGCGGTTCCAGTTAGGGATGTTCGATCCGC
>Ga0302309_10001928_pt1 | contig 18042 bp, 16 predicted proteins | sample III_Palsa_N1_1_FD_200453 | JGI IMG/M metagenome (GOLD analysis project Ga0302309, IMG submission 200453) | Peat permafrost microbial communities from Stordalen Mire near Abisko, Sweden - III_Palsa_N1_1 | ecosystem: Environmental > Terrestrial > Soil > Palsa > Peat permafrost | place: Sweden... | reverse complement strand
CAGACGCTTTAGTGACCACCAAGAATTTTGATCACATCATATGGAGCTTGGTGAACCTTCGCGATATCCAGCGCCGATTGATGCTGCTTGTTTTTCTCTTTCAGCTTCGCTCCAGCCTGAAGGAGCTTGATCATGATTTGGTCTTGAGCAGGATGATAGTACGCAGTCGGGATACCATCACCCAAACTTTCAAGTGTGAGCCGATCATAACGTGGAACAACGGCATACAAGAGTGGCGTCGAGTTGTTCATGTCCACCGCATTGACATCTGCACCTGCTTGGAGGAGTGCTTGAACCATCTCAATGCCATTGGAACCACATGCAACCATTAACGCTGTCTGGCCCTGGATGCTTCGACCGTTCACCTGCGCTCCGGCTTTCATCAATGCCAGAGCCACGTTAGGGTCCGAGCTTTTCGCCGCAGCACTCATCAAGGCCGTCTGGCCTTGGTTATCCACAGCGTTCACTTGGGCACCGGAGTTAAGAAGCAATTGAACAAAATCGATCGAGCTTTCAGCGGCTGCCATCATCAGTGGAGTAACTTTTCCGTCGTCAGGTAAGTTCACGCTCGCACCCAGACGAATCAACTCGCGAGCAGCGTCAACGCTATTGTTCTGAGCTGCGAAGTGCAGAGCAGTGAAGCTAGATCCTTGATTCGTACTTCCGGTATTGGCGGCATTCACATCCGCGCCTGCCTTAATGAGTGGTTCAATCACGGCGGCATTATTTTTATCAGCAGCACGCATCAACGCGGTATATGAAGCCTTGGTTTCTGTAGCGTTTACTTTCGCCCCTGCAGCGATCAATGCTTCAACAACTTGGCGACTGCCCGATTCTGCGGCAGCAATTAAAGCAGTCCTGCCATATTTGTCCGCGGCGTTCACATCAGCACCTGTCTGAATTAGATACTGAACCATCGCTGGGTCAGGATTATACTGAGCCGCCATCGTCAATTCGGTCTGTTGGATGTAAAAGCCTTCAAATCGCAGTGCAATCCCTCGTGTTTCAGCGTCTTTTTTTACAAGCGCGAGAAGCTCAGGGCTTCCGGCTGCGAGAACACTTTCATAGAGACTAGTGTGCTGATTGAGGCTGTTGGGGTCTGAAAGAGCGTTTTTATAAATTAACTCGAAGAACGCATCTCTTGAGTGACCTTGATCCAACGAAGCCGTAAAAAAGTTTTCGCACTGATCATTTGTATCAGATACATATGCATCAGCTTCAGAGAGCGGCACTTCGGACGTGTGAGTGGCCAAATACTTCTGGAGCGCGGATATTGTCGTCTTTTGGTCCGCAATCATCGAAAAAAGTGTCGCGCCGTCTTCAGCGAAGAGTGGCTGACACTTCATTCCCATTTTGATCGAATTGTCGACGGTCTTAAGAAGCGCCACAGCAGCATCCCATGTACCACCGCTCTCGATGGCGAGGTACTTCGCCGAAAATTTAAAATCACCATCCGCTTCGTTGCCCGAAAGCCGGAGCGCTTCATGAATCGCGAGAGACTGCTGAACCAGTTCACTCGAAATCTCTTCGTAGCCGGTGCTGTTGATAAAGACCATGTTCTGGGGATCGAGGTAACCCAGGACAGCGCGGTCTGAAATAGTACGTTGGGTTTTGTCCGCGTCTTCCTGATTGGTATAGCTATCTGAGATTTGAAGACTCACCTGTCCGATCCGCATTTGAGCTAAATCAAAATTGATACTCTTGAACGAATCGTCGGAAACAGACTTCATCGCTGTAAGCGCAGTTTGCGCTGTGGCTATAAAATCTTTTGCAGCGGAGCTCGTCTTTTCAGTCTTTACCGGAGTCGCAGGTTCAGACGTACCAGACGTACCAGACGTAATCGCGGGCTCAGACGCAATCGTGGGCTGCGCAGTGGCGCCGGCTTGCACGTTCTTGGGTTGAGATGAAGAAGAATGAGGCGTCGTCGCTGTTGAGGCAGAGTTGCCAGCAGAACCATTACAACCCGCAATCGCGGCACTTAAAACAACCGCAGCCAAAACCTTCGCACGACTTACTAAAAGTTCATTCATATCGTCCCGTCTCCAAATAAGAGGCGGATAATAGAATACTTGACTCATTGCGTCAATTTAATCTAGTTTTAAGGATTTTTTGAACAATTTCAGCGAGATATGAGTAGTTTTTACTTGGAACTCAGGCTTGAAATCAAAATCCCGGCAGCGACAGAAACGTTCAAGGACGTCACTTTGCCAGCGGCAGGAATTTTACAGAGCATGTCGCAGGATTCTTCAGTGAGACGACGCATGCCTTTTTCTTCATTTCCAAGGACGAGAAGCCAAGGGCGATCGCGAGTGATTCTGCTTACATTGTCTTTCGCGTGTTCGGATGTTCCGAGGATCCAGAGTCCAGCGTCTTTGGCGACTTCGAACGCCCGCTGAAGGTTGGTCTGCATCGTGAACGGCACATGCTCGACGCCACCGCAGGAGACGTCATAAACAGTTGACGTCAGAGGCGCGGAACGTTCGGCCGTAATGATAATTCCTTCGACGCCGAAAAAGCCTGCTGCACGGAAAATCGCGCCGACGTTGTGGGGATCTTGAAGGCTATCGAGAGCAATCCAGAGGCCTTTGCCACCAGTTCTTCCCTTCGCGTCTTGGAAGAGCTCTTCGAGCGAGACGCCCTGGCGTTCTTTCAATGTCGCGTGGGCACTGCTGGTGCGGCCATCGTTGTCGGTTTTGCCCCGCTGAGGCTTCCCTCCGCCACGATTAGCAGAATTAATGGAAACCTTCTTTTGGCGCGCAAGTTCCACAACCCGGCTCCAAGCATCTCCCTCAGCAAACTGAGTCTGAGCACCGCCCGGCAAGATGATCTCGTGGATATCCTGAGGACGAGTTTGAAGAGCCGCGAGAACGCTATGGGGATTATGAATCTGGAGTGCCATGCACCGCGTTCTACGCGGAAAAGGTCTCGGAAGGAAGACCTTTTAGTAAGTTTATCGGGCACGCTTTCTGCTCAGACGCCGCCTCATGAAAACATCTGAAAGCGATTTAAGTAAGGTTGAATCCAAGATTTATATGATTCGTGGCCATAGGGTAATGCTCGATCACGATCTAGCTACGCTCTACCAAGTGCCAACCAGCAGGCTCAATGAGCAGGTCAGAAGAAACCTCCGACGCTTCCCCGAAGATTTTATGTTTCAGCTATCAAATCAAGAGTTTAGCGCTTTGATATCGCAATTTGCGATATCAAAGGAGGGCCGAGGAGGTAGGCGAAAATCTCCATTGGCGTTCACCGAGCAAGGTGTCGCGATGCTTTCATCTGTTTTGAAAAGCGAAAGAGCTGCTGATGTAAATATCGAAGTCATGCGAGCATTCGTAAAACTTCGCCAAGTCCTGATTTCGGACAGAACGCTCGAAAAGAAGATTCAGGAGCTTGAATTGAAATATGACGGAAAATTCAGAATCGTATTTGCTGCGATCAAGGAACTGATGTCGTCACACGCGATTCCAAGAAAGAGAGTTATCGCTTTAGGAGAGAGCAAAGATTGAGGGCAAACTTCTCAAGCCGAAACGGCTTCGGAGGAAAGGTCTCTCAGCGCAGCCTCGACCACTTTTCGAGGCTCTTTAGACTCGGTGATCGGACGACCCATGACGATGGCTTTAGCCCCGGCCTGATGAGCTTGAAGTGGGGTCATCACTCGGGCCTGATCGTCCGCAGAGGTGCCTTCTGGGCGAATACCCGGAACAACCGTGTAAAGACCTGGGCTGAGCTGGCGAACACGTTCAAGCTCCATAGCGGCACAGACCACGCCATCAGCACCCCAGGATCCTGCGACCGAGAGAAGTCCCGATACGGAGTCGGGAACATCGCAAGCATGCCCCGTCAGCGCACGAGTCACCTCGGCCCAACGAACATCGTCGAACGAAGTGAGAACAGTCACACCCAAGACTTTGGGTTTCAGCTGGGGCATGTCGGCAAACTCTTGGGTCACAGCGCGAACCATCTGACTTCCGCCAGCGAGGTGAACCGTAAACATCTCGACATTCATCAATGCGGCTTGCCTCGCGGCCTTCGCAACGGTGTTTGGGATGTCATGGAACTTCAGGTCCAAAAAGACACGACACTTGCGGTGAACGAGTTCACGAACAAGGTCCGATCCCCCGGCCATGAAGAGTTCGAAGCCAACTTTGTAAATCAATGGAAGCCCTTGGAGTTCATCCAATAAAGCAAGAGCACGATCGCTTTTTGAATAATCAAGGGCAACGATGAGATCAGTAGTCGGCATCAGATACATCCTAGTACGCGATAGCAAAAATCGCGCGCACGTTATCTTTTCCATCCCCGCAAACCATGCAGGGTGTTGATTCACGCGTGAGTTGATAGTTTTGAAGCGGCAAGCAACGAATCGTCGCCTTGGTCTCTTCCTTCACTTTGGACTCGCACTCTTTGCTTTGACACCAGGAGGTGTGAAAGAAACCGCCCTTTTCGACCAGTTCCTTTTTGAACTGTTCGTAAGTCTCAACGCGATGGGTATTTGCATCGCGATGCGCGCGAGCCTTTTCGAGAAGCTCCTTTTGCATCGTCTGCAACATCATGACGACCTTCGCTGGAATTTCTGCGAGAGGAACAAATTCTTTTACGCCGATATCGCGACGGGTTACGACGGCTTGGCCCTTTTCCATATCGCGTGGACCCATTTCGATACGAACTGGGATTCCGAGAAGTTCGAGTTCGTGGAATTTCCATCCCGGCTGTTTCGTCTCGTCATCATCAACCACGACGCCTGTATCGTAAGGAAGGTTTGCACCGTCGGCAGCATCACGAATCGCTTGCGCGAGTTTATTGGAAGCTTCGAGAACGGTCGCCTTTGAGTCAGCCTTCATGATTGGAACAATCGCGACATGCGTGGTTGCCAGGCGTGGAGGAAGAACCAAACCCTTGTCATCCGAGTGGGTCATGATCATCGCGCCGATAAGACGAGTAGAAACACCCCAGCTCGTTTGACTGACAAACTTCTGCGTACTGTCTTTGTCGAGATACTTTGTCTCAAATGCTTTGGCGAAGTTCGATGCGAGATTATGGGAAGTACCCGCTTGGAGAGCCTTCTTGTCTTGCATCATCGCTTCGATCGAATAAGTGCGAAGCGCTCCGGCAAATCTTTCGCTCTCGCTTTTCTGACCCGGAACAACCGGCATCGCGAGAACTTCTTCAGAGAAAGCCGTGTAAACTTCAAGCATCTGGCGAGTCATGGCTTCGGCTTCATCAGGCGTCGCGTGACAAGTGTGACCTTCCTGCCAAAGAAACTCCGTCGTGCGAAGGAAAAGACGCGTGCGCATTTCCCAGCGAACCACGTTTGCCCATTGATTGATCAGGAGCGGGAGATCACGGTAAGACTGAACCCATTTTGAGAACATGGCGTTGATGATCGTTTCGGAAGTCGGACGAACAACGAGCTTTTCCTCGAGTTCTTTCGAACCTGCGTAAGTGACCACCGCGAGCTGAGGCGCGAAGCCTTCGACGTGCTCGGCTTCTTTTTTCAAAAAGCTTTCAGGAATGAACAGCGGAAAGTACGCGTTACGAGTCCCGGTCTTTTTGATGCGGCGATTGAGATCGGTCTGGATATGTTCCCAAATGGAATAGCCGTTGGGACGAATGACCATACAACCCTTCACCGGGCTATAATCCGCAAGCTTCGCCTGCAATACGATGTCTTGGTACCATTGCGAAAAGTCTTCGGAGCGTGGAGTAATTTTCTCAGCCATTGCCTTATTCCTTCGATGTATCCTTCGATATAAAAACTTCCAACCAGTTGTAACAAGTTGAGCTGGTAGCTGCAAGGCGTTTGGGATAACTCATTGAAGTGGAAAAACCGATGGAATGGCCGCTCAAAAGACGTCTGCCTACTAGTGATGAGGCCGTCAGTACAGATTTAATCTTGGATCGGTTCCTCGATTATACGAAAGAAAAGGGCGTCGACCTCTATCCTGCGCAGGAAGAAGCCATTCTGGAGCTTCTCTCCGGCAAAAACGTCATTCTCAACACACCTACCGGCTCTGGCAAATCCCTCGTCGCCTTAGCCCTTCAGTTTGACGCTCTCGCTCACGGTCGCCGATCCTATTACACCTCTCCAATCAAAGCCCTAGTGAACGAAAAGTTCTTCTCCCTCTGTCGTGACTTCGGGCCCGACCTCGTCGGAATGATCACGGGTGATGCGACGGTGAACTCGGACGCGCCGATCATCGTTTGCACAGCCGAGATCCTGATGAACGACGCCCTTCGCGAAGGATCGAAGGCCCCGATCAACGACGTCATCCTAGATGAGTTTCACTATTACTCAGATCGAGACCGCGGCGTCGCTTGGCAGATCCCTCTTCTCGCACTTCCTCAGACCCGCTTTCTGCTGATGTCGGCGACTTTGGGTGACACGGACATCTTTGAAAAATCTCTCACCACTCTCAACGGTAAGGAAACTGTGGTTGTAAAATCGACAGACCGCCCCGTGCCTCTCGATTTTCAGTATTCGGAAAATCCTCTTCAAGAAGAGGTCGGCAAGCTCATCCGCTCGGGTCGCGCGCCGATCTATCTCGTGAACTTCACTCAGCGCGAATGTGCTGAAGGCGCACAGAACTTTCTCAGCGTCGATCTCTGCACGAAAGAAGAAAAGAAAGTCATCGCCGATGCATTGGTTGGATTTAAATTCACAAGCCCCTACGGCAAAGAGCTCCAGAAAGTTTTGCGCCACGGGATGGGCATCCATCATGCGGGACTTCTCCCAAAATATCGCGTCTTAGTCGAGAAACTGGCTCAAAAAGGCTTACTCAAAATTATCTTTGGGACCGACACTCTGGGTGTTGGTGTGAACGTTCCTATCCGAACAGTGTTCCTCACCAAGCTCTGCAAGTACGACGGCCAGAAAACCCAGCTCTTGAGTGTGCGCGACTTCCAGCAGATCTCGGGCCGCGCGGGTCGTAAAGGTTTTGATGATCTCGGCACGGTCGTAGTGCAAGCACCCGAGCATGTGATCGAAAATATTAAGAATGAGCAGAAAGCTGCGGGCGACGCCAAGAAACTCAAAAAGCTCGTGAAACGCAAACCGCCCGAGCAGGGTTATGTCCCTTGGAACCAAGACACGTTTAAAAAACTCGTCACAGGCCAACCAGAATCACTCATCTCACGTTTTAAAGTCACGCACTCGATGTTGCTGAACGTGCTCAGCCGTAAAGACGAAGACGGCTGTAGGGCCATGCGAAAACTGATCAGCGCAAGCCACGAGTCTGATAAAAATAAAATCAGTCTTCGAAAAACAGGATTTCAATTATTCAGATCTCTTGTCGATCGCAAGATCATCGAACTCAATCCGATGCGCATCAATGTCGATCTTCAAGAAGACTTTTCGCTCAATCATGCGCTCTCGCTGTATCTCATCGATACACTCAAACTTCTCGATCCAGAAACTGGCAATTATGCGATGGACGCGTTGACTTTGGTCGAGTCCATTCTGGAAAATCCAGACTTAATTCTCAGAAGACAGCTCGACGCCTTGAAAACGATTCGAATGCACGAACTCAAACAAGAGGGCATGGAGTTCGATCAACGTATCGAAGAGTTAGAGAAACTCGAGTACCCAAAACCCAACCGCGAGTTCATCTATCAGACGTTCAATCAGTTCGCAGCGGCTCATCCGTGGATCGGACAAGAGAACATCCGCCCAAAATCCATCGCACGCGAAATGTTCGAAGGGTTCTTCTCTTTCGGTGAGTACATTCGAGAGTACGATCTCCAGCGTGCCGAAGGACTGCTTCTTCGCTACTTGGCCGATGTTTACAAAGCGATCGTGCAAAACATCCCGGGTTATCAAAAGAGCGAAGAGCTCTACGAAGTCTCCATCTACTTCTCAACAATGATCCGCGAGATTGACTCAAGCTTGATCGACGAATGGGAAAAGATGAGAAACCCTGAATACATCGCGAAAGTCGCAGCTTCAGGTTTAAGCGAAGAAGAAGCCTCACGCCGCGCTGCCGACGACATCACTTACGACAAGCGCGCGTTCAGCATCATGATACGAAACGAAATATTCCGCGTTGTGAAAGCTCTCGCTCGTGGAGACTTCGAAGAAGCAAAGAGTCTTTTCTTAGCCGACGACTCCGCTCCGTCCGAAGAAATGCTGAAGGCCAAGCTTCAAGAGTACTTTGATGCGAACCACACGAAAATCCTCACCGACGGTCGCGCTCGCGCACCTGTGAACGTGAAGATCCAAGCCCAAGGCGAAACCTGGACTGTTCAACAACTTCTCGTCGATCCCGATGCTCACAACGACTGGAGCATCGACGCAATCGCCGATCTCGCGTTATCACGCGAAGCTGGAAGACCGATTTTACGTTTTGTTCAGATTGCTGCACTGTAGCTGGGACATTTCTGACCACAAGTTACGGGACAAAATACCCCAAATTCAAAAGCGCCACGCGTTAAGTGCTTGATATCTCACCTTGCGGTGAGCTGGCGCACTGCTTGCTCTATGCTGCGTACCGCTCAAAGTAGTGGCGATGCAGTGCCAACGCAGTACTCAACACAAGGAGGAAGTAACTATGCAAACTCATCAAAAACTTCACAACTCGTGGGGCGACATGAAAGACAAGATCCGAAAGGCCTGGCCGAGGTTAACGGAAGACGCGTTAGAAGAAGTGAATAAGGATTTCGGGGTGCTGGCGAAGAAAATCGAGCACACCTACGGTTACACCCGTGAACAAGCCATTAAGGAGTTTGAGGATTTCAGGGTGAAGCATTTTAGTAAATCTGCTTAATCCCGAAGTCCGGTAAAAAAAAGCCCGAGTGCATATCCCCACCCATGCTCTCGGGCTTTTTTATTTTGTAAGCGAAGGTTCTTTTATTTCAGATTCTATTTCAGATTCCAAGACACGCTATCTTGTAACAACTTGTCTTGTCGCCCTTTGGCGGAGACAAAAGACGTATTGTCCACAACCTGCACCTCAATCCGATAAGGCGCACCTTTAGTCGCAATATCCGGATACTGCGAAAGCGCAGCATTGAGAGAATCCGGTGTGAATGTCGAAGCGCCGTTGAGATCAAGAGCTTGCCCATTGATGCTCCACTGAACCTGCAGCTCGGAATCGACCGGAGCCGTGAGTACGCTCAAGTTCCAACTTCCCCCACTCGTATCGACGTCACCTGCCGCAGGCGTCACTGCATCGATCGGTTTCGTCTTGCTGTAAACGGAGCGAACGATGGCTTCACTGCAAACAGGACAAAATGGCACGCCATAAGTCGCCATTTTGCAATTGGACGCCGGACGATACCAACCTGTTGCGTGATAGTGAGCACCCTCCACAGGAGCGTGAACGACAAGATTAGAATTTCCGGTCAGTGCCTGCGTGTCGATTTGCTCCCACTGAGCCCACTTTACGCTGCCGGGATCTCCGTTCTTAGTCGTGTTTGGTTCCTCGGTATCTGGATATCCCGGATATGGAGCGGCATACTCGTCCCCCAAGTGGGCAAACGAGTGACCAAACAACTCATGAGCGACGACGTCACTTGCGTCCCGATCTAAAGACACGTATGCCGGGATTCCGCCGCCCCCACCATAAGTACTGTCATTACTAATAATCACACTTAAGTCGTAATCGGGGGAATAGGTTCTCATCACCGCACCATACGCGGGAGATCCCGCACTCGTCATCCCCATCAACCTTCCAACACCCGAAATATTGTAGCTCACTTTATAAAAGGTATCCGGACAAGGTGTCCCCTTTTCTGGATGACACGCGCCTGATTCGTTCGAGGGAACGAAGATCCCGACTGCATTAAATAGACCTTTGTAGGGAGCTAGAGGATTAACATTGCCAGGGCTACTGGCTTTCATCAGATAATCTAATTTGTCTTGAGCGGCCTGGAAAAAACTCTCCATCTCGCTTGCCTGAAATCCATCCCCTAAAAAGACAAGTTTAATTCGGTTAGTGGTGCGGGCAGTGATCGGGTTTCCGTTACCATCTGCAATCGAGAGAGAGCGAACTGTGGCTTGAGGGAGATCCACGGTGCTCGCCACTGCGCGATTATTGGAAGCTGTGTTTTTAGCCGAGGCGATTTTCGCTTTCGCTCTCGCAGCTTCCTGCTGAAGGCGCGCGAGCGTACTCGAGTTTTCAAAATGACTGGCGATGACTTTCAGGACATTCGCCCGGATCACTGCGGCTTCTTGGGGACTTGCTTCCGATTTGCTTTCAGTGTCGATGACCGCGTTAATCGCGGGAACAATGTAGATCGACTCGAGCTTCTTAATTTTTTTGTCTAAGAGCTGCTGGGCACCCGCAGATTTTTCACTTCCAAGTTGCAAGACCTCACGAAAAGTCGAAAGGTTTTCCGAGATCGGAAGCCTGAGAAAGTAAGAGTGTTGAGCTCCGTCCTCGAAACGAACTTCGGTTGGCACCTGCCCGGGACTCATCAAAGATGGCTCAACCATCAAATTCGGATTTTCGATCTCGACGTTTTCGACGAACTTTCCGTTCTCATCGGTGATAGGAACACTGGTGAAACGGCCGGTCGAGTAAGCTTGCGCTCCGTTTCGGGGCAACTTCAAAACCGGCGACGCAACGACGTGACTTTGGATGTGAAACTCTTTTTGAGATTTGACTCGGCGATAATCTAACTTCAGCCAAAGCAGCAGAGTCTGCTCCTGCTTTTCGGGAAAGTTGCGTTCGTCCAATCGCTTCAGCGAAGCAGGCGTGCGTGAAAATTTCTGCGGCCGAGGTGTGTGATTCCAAAGCAAGGCGCCCACCGCTACGGATCCGAATCCAGCCGCGAACGAAATCCAGGATTTGTTTTTAAATGTCTTCATCTGCACTCCTCAACTAGGTATTTTCACATAACATGTGGCGTTCCGACGATGATGAACTTTTGACGACCTTAGAAGCAGCGAAGAAGGTGCGGCACCTTTTGCCCACTTGTCGAGAGATAGCTCAGGGGGCGACACTAAGCCGATGAACCTCACAAAAATCGTCCCGATTCTTCTCTGCTTTTCTCCATTGGCGCAAGCAATGACCTTCCATTGCAACTCTCATAATCCCGATAGCCAATTGAAGGACTCCGACGAATTCTCACTCGAAATAACCGGTCAGGACGAACTCGCCGCGCTTAAACCCTCGGGTCTGGGACCGAATCGCTATTTTATTGTTTCTCAGTTTGGAAAAGACGGAAGAATCCTCGAAGAATTTGCGTCGTCGATGGGCTCGGCCAATCCCCCGATAATTAAGAAAAACTCAGCGTCTACTCTTTCGATCGGAGGGAGTACTACTCGTGGTATCTACCACTGGTTTATCGACAAAAAGGATCGACTCCTCACTTGTGAGAAGAGCGACGAAAAATAGGGCGAAAGTAGGAAGCCAAATAGGAATTAGAAACTGCTCCACACAAAGTCCGGTGCGTTGATTCATTATCCAGTTGGAGCCAAGGCCCCCAGGAATCGAGCGCTTGAACAAAAGGCGCAGCATCTGGATCCGGTTGATGCAAAGAGCTTTCGAAATCTCCGATCGTCGTCGCCATCGAATCGAGTGAAAGCTCGGGCATCCAATCTTTAAAGAGTTGATAAGTGACCAACTCACGCGTGGTCGAAAAACCATCGACGTAACTCGTCAGAAAATCGAGTTGGTTGTTGGCAGGATCTTCGTGATCAAAACTAATATCGAGATCAGCCATCGAAAGACCCAGCGAGCCTAGAAGTTGAAGAGCTCGCTCCTGGACATCTTGATCTGCATCAGCACCCTGCTGAGACGAACATCCCACAAAAACGCCGAGAATCTCGCGTCTTTTACTGACATCATCGGTTTCCAGTAATTTGCGAATTCGAAGTGCGTTCATTCGAGAAAGAAGAGCTCCAAGACGCATATTCGGTCGGTTCTCAAGACCGATGGGAGTGCCTTGCTGTTCAAGTTCTGAAGCAAGCTGAGGAATTTTTAACGATCGATAGCGGAGATCTCGGCTCGACTCTTCACGAAAACTTTCGAAGTCGGAAACTTCGTCGTCTTGAATTAAGTCATTGAACCCGCCGTAAGCACCCGTCCAGTTTGGAAACGAATGCCAAATCGGGCGCGCGTTCTGTCCATGACAAGCGAGACAAACCTTGGGTTCCTGAATGTTCAATTCAGCTCGTCCCTCTCGGTCACGCCGGAGCGGAAAGTCGACATTATAAAAGTGAATTTGTCCCGACTCGCGATCAATGCCTTCCATCTCGATGGTTTGATAGCCCTTCAGAGAACTGTCTCCGTTGAATCCCATCGCGAATCCCGTCTGCTCATCCCAAAGAATGGCGCGCGGATGAGAGGGTGAAGAAGCTTGAATACTTCGGCTTTGATAAATGAAAGAGGCGTTGCCGCGAAAGTCATCAGGAAGAGCGGCGATGATTTTTTCGGGCGTATCATTACCTGCCGAAACGAGATCGCGAAACGCGCTCAGATCGAAGGCCTGCGCCCCCCGTTGTAGAAACAACGCGCTGAGTAAAAAAATAGATGCGAATGAGAGTCCCCGACGAAGCAGCATCTCCTCTTTCATTCCACAACTTAGGGACCAAGAAAAGGATTATGATAATCATTTTCATTATTGACGCGCATCTAAAGACCGAAATCCTTGACCATATGGACCCTGCTCAGTAAAAGCGCAGGCAATGCGACATCTCTTATTGTTCGGTTTCAGTTTGCTGCTCAGCAGCGCATTTGCAGCAAGTCCATCCAGCTCTCCATCTAACCCTCCAGCAAAACCCTTTCTCTGGGGCGTTGCTAACTCGGCGTTTCAGGTCGAAGGATCTCCGGCGGATTCAGATTCCTACCACTGGACCCACACACCAGGGATGATCAAAGACGGATCGAACGCGGACATCGCAACAGACTTTTGGAATCGCTACGACGAAGACTTTGCACTCGCGCAAGGACTTGGTGCAAACGCCTTCCGTATGTCCCTTGCTTGGGAGCGGATCGAACCGCAACGCGGACAGTGGAACGAAGAAGCCTTCGAACATTACGAGCAAATCCTTCTCGCGATGCGTGCGCGCGGTCTCGAGCCCGTCGTTACAATCTGGCACACCACCTTGCCGACTTGGGTTGCCCAAGGCGGCGGAGTTTTGTCTCCGACGTTTATTAAGGATTATTCGGACTACGCGACCAAAGTTGTCGAGCGCTTTGCTCACGGCAACACTCAAGTTCATTACTGGCTCACCGTGAATGAACCTACGACTTACGCCGAATCCGATTACGAAGACGGCGGCTCTTCGACCGGAATCGCGGGCTCCGCAGGCAAATTCATTAAAGCCATTCATCAGCAAGCTGACGCTCACATCGCTGCTTATAAAAAAATCCACGCGCTGCCTGACTCGGACGACATTCAAGTTGGTTACGCCCAGGATCTCGAGGACTTTCAGGCCAAAAACCCCTGGAATCCATTGGACCAGATGGCGCTCTTTTTCACGGATTTGATGTACAATAAGTCGTTTTTGGATCGGGTTGCGTTTGCGCTTCCAGACAGCATGCCGGCGCTCGATTTTCTCGGAGTGAATTACTACAACCGCAACATTGTTTCGTTCACGGTTCATGGATTTGTTAAAACTTCCCCAGGAACCGGTCCTGTTTCAGACACCGACCAAGAAGTTTATCCGGTGGGCCTTGAACGCGTTCTGAAAAAAGTAGCAAGTCGATATCCGGTCCCCATCCTCATCACCGAAAACGGTGTTGCGGATTCGACTGATCACCTTCGCCCAAACTTTCTGCGCAGCCACATCCATTATTTGATGAAGGCACGTGACCACGATCACATCCCGGTGATCGGATACATGCACTGGTCGCTCACCGATAATTTTGAGTGGAGTTACGGTCTAAATATCCGCTATGGCCTGGTCGAGATCGATTACGCAAATAACCTCAAGCGTATTCCTCGCCCCTCTTACTACGTCTACAAAGACCTGATTCAAGAGAACCGCTGAATTACGCGATATTGACATTGTATACAAATGCAGTATATAATGTATACATGCATAAGCATACCAAGCAGTACACGATCCGAAATATCCCAGAACGCGTCGATCGCGTGCTCAAAAAAATAGCCAAGGAGTCTGGTAAAAGTTTCAACCAAGTAGCCTTGGAAGCTTTGGCATCTGGCGCTGGTGAAAGCATGAAACCGAAACGAGACTTCAGCGAGGTCATCGGGTCTCTCTCGGAAAAAGAAGCTTCAAAAATGGATGCGGAAATTCGACTTCAACGTCAGATCGACTCAGGGCTTTGGGATTCATGAAAATCGCGGTCGATTCAAATCGCTACACTGACTTCTGCAGAGGACTCCCAGGGGTTGTGGAAGTCATTGAGGGCGCCTCAGAAGTCTACATTCCCCTAATTGTTCTCGCTGAACAGCGAGCGGGCTTCGCTCACGGCACAAACCGAGAAAAGAACGAAAGAGTACTCACGAAATTTTTGAACAACGAGGGAATCTTCGTCCTCTCCCCCGATGACCAGACCACCTTTTTTTACGCCGATCTGTATTCTTACTTACGTAAGAAAGGAAAACCCATTCCTACAAATGATCTCTGGATTGCGGCGTTAGTCCTCCAGCACAATCTCGTCTTGTTTGATCGCGACTCAGATTTTGATCATCTTCCGCAATTGGCGCGGCTAGGCCATATCAAGTAGGTTATCCAGAACCTTCTGAGAGCCAGTAATTTGACATTCTCGATTCGCTTCGAAAATGCCGATAGGGAACGGTGAAGTATCGTTCGCTTGCCTTAATTGCTTTTGGCCTTCTTATTTCTCGCGCGTACGCGATCGAGGATACCGTCGAACGTTGTATTTCGATCGGCCTAGAGAATAACACTTCAGAGCAAGAGCTGTTTAAGATGCCGCTCGACGCTGATGGCAATTTTGTTTTCGTCGATCCAAAAGGCAAAACTCACCTTCTCAAAAAGCGTATCCAAACCTCCCTGACGATCAGCTAATCACTTTCTATCGGGGTGTAGGGAACGCAGCTACTTTTGACCCTAAATACAAAGATGTTGTTTCCGGGTTGGTGTACATGGCAAAAAACTTCGACACCCCTCTTCAATATGGAGTGAATGCATTAAATCATCATCCAGAGGCTACTGGGCTTGTTTTGAAATTAGAAATTCCCAACTGGAAAGTGTACGAAATTGCGAGAGATCCCGGGAATACTGTTGTTCCACAAAGTCTCATCCCAGATCTCACTCCCTATATGACCAAAGGATCTGTGAAAATAGATCCAGACAATATGGAATTGGATAGCAATTTTTTCCCTCTTCACGTTCTTCTGCAATGGGAAGACGGGCCAGTCGAGAAAGTCGACATGCGCCAGCACCGCTCGAAGTAAATCTCAGCCGTCTTTGGTCTCAATCCCGTAGGATTTGATCTTCCGGTGAAGATGGCTTCGCTCGATGCCTAGGATCTGAGCGGTACGCGAGATGTTCCAGTCGTTCTGCTCGAGAGTGCGGATGATGTAATCTTTTTCGAAATCACCGCGCGCGTCTTTTAAATTCCGTCCTGCAAGGACGGCAGAATCTTCAACAATCGGATGATGGCTCGTCGAAGCGAAACGCTGCGAAAGCGCGTCGTCGTTCAGGTGATTCAAAATAGTCGCTGCAGAGATCGGACGTCCTTCTTCAGACTCTGGAGTCAGGATGACGATGCGTTCAATCAAGTTGCGAAGTTCTCGGACGTTGCCTGGCCAAGTATAACTTGAAAGCACGGCAACTGCCTCGGGAGCAAATTGCAGTTCTGTTCTGGCGTGCGACGCCGAAAACTCTTTCAAAAAGTGCTGAACCAGGAGCGCAACATCGCCTTGGCGATCACGAAGAGGTGGTACCACGAATGGAATGACGTTCAGACGATAATAAAGATCTTCGCGGAAGTTGTTCTTAGCAATCTCAGCTTTCAAATCCTTGTTCGTTGCCGCGACGATACGCACATCAACGGAGATCGTCTGAGATCCCCCCACGCGTTCGAACTTTTGTTCCTGCAAGATACGTAAGATCTTCGCTTGAGTCTTCAGCGACATGTCGCCGATTTCATCGAGGAACAAAGTCCCCCCGTGAGCCAAATCGAACTTCCCGCGGCGAAGTTGGGTTGCGCCAGTAAAGGCACCTTTTTCGTGACCAAAGAGTTCGCTCTCGATCAACTCTTCAGGAATCGCAGCGCAGTTCACTTCCACAAACGGCTGACTCTTGCGCGACGAAAGCGCATGCACGCTGTGAGCAACCAGATCTTTTCCGGTTCCATTCTCACCCGTGATCAAAACGGAACCCGTAGTTGGGGCGACGCGTTTGACGAGTTCTTGAATCTGTTTGATGGGCGCGCTTTCGCCGACGAGGACGCGGCTCTTTTGAACCTGTTTTCTCAGAGCGACGTTTTCACGTGCGAGATCCTGGACACTGGAAGCGTTTTGAAGAAGAACCAAAATCCGCTCAAGTGAGAGTGGCTTTTCAACGAAGTCGAAAGCTCCGTTCTTCACCGCACGCACAGCAGTTTCAATATTGCCGTGGCCGGACATCATGATGACCATCTGTTCAGGATGCGCGATCTTGAGATGCTTGAGAACTTCGAGCCCATCCATTTCGGGCATCCAGATGTCGAGAAATACGACGTCAAATCTGTCCGAACGAAGAAGCTCTAAGCCCTCGCGACCCGATGCGACCGATGTGATTTTATAACCTTCGTCGCGAAGTGCCGCCCCTAGAGACTGGCGAATCGAAGCTTCATCGTCGATGATCAATACTTGCTTGGACATCTGAAGGTATTCCCTGCCGGACAGCGGTTGGAAGTTCAATGACAAACTTGGTGCCCTCGCCCAAGACGGACTGAACTCGAATAAATCCATCATGGTCGTTTACAATTCTCTTGGCAATAGCGAGCCCGAGGCCAGTTCCACCGGTCTTCGTCGAAAAATACGGTTCAAAAACGCGGGCTTTCACATCTTCGCCCATCCCAGGTCCGTTATCCGAGACTTCAATAACGGCCATCTGCAGCTGATCATTATAATGAGTGGCCACTTGGATCTGACGCGGTTTGACATTAATAGCGTTATCCAAAAGATTAATTGCCACTCGCTTGATCTGATCGCGATCGAATTCAAAGATCGGGAGGCGCGCTTCAAGTGAGGACTTAAACTGTGTGTCCGGATGGGCTTGGCTATAAAGTTTAATGACTTCGCCAAGTGCAGCGTTCAGATCGTTCGGCATCGGTGAGACTTCTGGAAAGCGCGCGAAGTTCGAAAACTCGTTCACCATCTCTTTGAGTTCATCCGTGTGCTTAATGATCGTTTCAGTACACTCCTGTAAAATCTCGCCGTTCTTGCCGCCATATTCCCCGAGCCGGCGTTGCAAGCGCTGAGCAGAGAGTTTGATCGGTGTTAACGGATTCTTGATCTCGTGAGCGATACGTCGTGCGACTTCTCGCCACGCCATCTCGCGCTGACCTTTAATTAAGTGGGTCATGTCATCGATAACGGCAACGGCGCCGAACTGATCACCGAACTGAGGATTGGCTTCACGCAGTCGGGTGACGACTGCAGACAAAGTTCTCACGCCCTTATCGATTCCCTTTTCGGAATGGACGTTCCACTGAACGGACTCGGGTTTAATCTCGCCTTTAATCGCAGAAGACTGACCCAAGATTCGATCGATCAATTCGATGAGTGGTCCGCCTTTTTCTTTTAATACTTCACGATAGGCATGACCTTCGGCTGTTTTAAAATCCACTTCAAGCAATCCCCCGACCGCTTGATTGAAAGTCGTAATCTGGCGCGCGCTATTGATCGCGATCACCCCGGTATTGATGTTTCCAAGGACTGCTTCAAGCTGAAGACGACGACGTTCCAAGTCGGTACCCGCTTGGGTCAACCGTTCTTGGTTCTCTTTCAGATCGTGAGTCATCTTGTTGAAGGAATTAATTAAGACCGAAATTTCATCTTGCCCAGAAGCTTGAACCACAACGTTCAGATTGCCGGCACCGACGGCCTGCGCGCCCTTCACAAGGCGCTCGATCGGATAGGTGATTTCGCGGGCCATATAAAGACCGATCCACATCGCGACGA
>Ga0302309_10001926_pt1 | contig 18061 bp, 20 predicted proteins | sample III_Palsa_N1_1_FD_200453 | JGI IMG/M metagenome (GOLD analysis project Ga0302309, IMG submission 200453) | Peat permafrost microbial communities from Stordalen Mire near Abisko, Sweden - III_Palsa_N1_1 | ecosystem: Environmental > Terrestrial > Soil > Palsa > Peat permafrost | place: Sweden... | reverse complement strand
CAATCCCTAACTTACAGAGAAAACCTGCAAAGTCGTCCTGTATATCGGGGATTGCCACGCTCCGCTCAATGACGGTTAGTGAGTATAATGTGCGCAAAGGCTGTCATACTCAGCGTAGTCGAAGTATGTGTGTAGGCCTTTACGCTCATGCTTCGAGTGCCTCCTGAATGACTTGTTTGTAATGTTTATTCCGCTAACCAAATAGCATCAATAAACCATTTTTTACTGTCGAAGAATATATTCAGTGGCTTAAATCCCGCTCCGGCAGCCATCTGATTAGTTTGTATCACATTATATTTTTGCGAGATCTCCATATAAATGTATTCGTCCTTAGCGAAGCAAATCGTTTCCTTACCACGAATTTTCACCTGCTGATCTTCTAAACTGATCAGATAGCTTTTGCATGCACCTGTCTCCGGATCATACGTTGGGTAATGCTCAAATTTGGCAACATCAAAATCAGCTCCTAGCTCACGGTTTATACGTGCCAATAAATTCAGATTGAATCTTTTAGTGATACCTTCTTTATCATTATAAGCAGCCAAAATTGTTTTAGGATTCTTTTTTAGGTCGATGCCAACCAATAGCATATCACCTTGCGAAAGGTGATTACGTAACTGCTTACAGAAATTTTCCGCATCACTAACAGGCATATTACCAACATTCGATCCTAAGAACAAAACAACCTTACGACGTTTAGATAAAGACGCTGCTTTTTCCAGCATATGAAAATAATCGCCATTCAAACCGGTAACATTCAATCCCGGAAGGGAAACAGGCAACATCGTATTTAAGTAGGAGATCACATTCTCAGATATATCTATCGGCAAATAGCTAAAATCCGCTTTTTGCTCTAATAAATATTTCAGTAAAAAGGTTGATTTCATGGCATCACCAGCCCCTAACTCTATCATGTCGAAAGCATCGCCATTACCCATTATGGCCTGGCATATTTCGGCAGTTTGTTCAGTAAATATTTCCAGTTCGCAATTGGTTGGGTAGTACTCATCACAATTCATTAAATCCTGGAAAAGCTTGTCGCCCACCGCATCATAAAAATACTTGGAACTTAAATGCTTTGGCGTTGATTGCAAACCGCTGATAACATCTGCATAAAACTGCTCAGTAATGTCAGCCTGCTTATTTAATGGTTGCATGGTAGCAGTATTCATATTTTTCATTAGGTTGATTGATGATGAATTACTTAGCAAGTCTTATGCCAGTAAATTGCCATCGTAAATGTGTTTGAAAAAAGTTGCGGTAGGTAATACGTGCATGCCCCGGCGATGTAACTTCCGATGCACCTCTTAATACTTTCTGATTCACCATAAATTTGCCGTTATATTCGCCAATAGCACCCGGCGCTTTCGCGAAACCCGGGTAAGGCAGGTACGAGCTTTCGGTCCACTCCCAGCTTTTGCCCCAACTAAACTGCGGCGCTGCTGCTTCCCACTCAAATTCGGTTGGCAAACGCATTCCTTTCCATGCGGCAAAGGCATAAGCCTCAAAATAACTGATATGGCAAACAGGCTGCTTCATTTCAACAGGTTCTAAACCATTAAAAGTATAGTTATACCATTCCCCATGTATTAAATGCCAGTATAAAGGCGCTTGTACCATATTTGTTTTAACCCAATCCCAACCCTCAGCATGCCAGTGGCGGAAATCGTTATAACCACCCGCTTTTATAAATTCAACATATTCCTCATTAGTCACCAAATTCGGACTAATCTCATATGCATTCAAATAAACTTTATGCCTGCTCAGCTCATTATCGAAACAAAAATCTTCGCCCTTAAAGCCGATCTCATAAATACCTTCATCAATGCTAATAAAAGGCGCATCAATGGCTTTTACCTTCGGCGAATGATAGTCATGCGAATAAGCCGGGAACAACGGGTTGTGACCCAAAATGTATTTAATATCGGTATATAAAAGTTCCTGGTGCTGCTCCTCGTGGTTAAAGCCGAGTACCAATAACTCTTTAACTTCTTCTGATGGTTCTTCGCACAAAAATTTGTTCATCGCATCATCCACATATTTGCGGTAGCGCATAATGTCAATAACCGTTGGTCTGCTTAAATTACCCCGATCCGTGCGGATAACGCGGTTTCCCACCGTTTCGTAGTAGCTATTGAATACAAAGTTGTATTCCGGATTAAACTCCTGGTAGTCTGTAGCAAAAGGTTTTAAAATAAAGGTCTCGAAAAACCAGGTGGTATGCCCAATATGCCATTTAGGCGGACTAACATCCCCTACTGGCTGCACCACATAATCTTCCGTTTGCAGCGGGCTACAAATATGCTCCGTATGCTTGCGGACCTTTAAATAACGTTCAGCAAGGCTTATTTTATCAGTATAATATTCAGTTGCTGTTTCCATTTCGGGTTTATTTTTTATCCAAATAGTTTTTAAGGTCCGTTATTGATTTAACATTTAAAGCCGCCGCTTGTTTTTGCCGCATCATTAAAGCATAAGCATTGTTAAAGCCTATGGGTTGTAACCATTTTATCTGGTAACGTTTCTCAAATTCCTCTTTGACGTAGTTGTAGGTCTTTTCCTTACTGCCTTCTACCGAATTTATGATTTGTTGCGATGGTTGAAGGATAACTAAAAGTCCGGTACCGGTATATTCCGGGTAAAAATCTATCTGGTTATTAGTTAAAGCATCAAAACATATTTTTGTTCCGCCGAGCCCTGTTTTAGTAACTACATCATAATCAGTATAACCCTTAATCAGCATGCTGTATATGTTTGCCAAAATATATTGCTCGCCAAATATTTTTGATCCGATCCTAACAGTTCCATCAGTACCACCACGTTCCGGCCGCCATAAATTTATCGACACTAAGAAATCCTTAGCTACTTTCTCGGGGCTTTCGTGAAGATAGTCGGTTCGGTAATTTAATTCGGTCATCACCGTATCATTAATTTTGCCCGACAGTAGATTCAGTGTTTTTTCCAATTCAGGAAACTTTTTCAAAGCATCCTCACGCACCATAGGTGCCGCGAAATATGGCGGAAATATGCCTTTATCATCCTTTAAAACAACCAGCCCATAAGCCTTAAGCCGACCATCGGTAGAATATCCACTGATGACATCCAACTGCTTCTCATAAGCAGCCTTATACATCACCGCATCGCTAATTACAATGGTGTGGATCTTTAAATGATATTTGCTTTGCAAACCCAGGTTACCATCCTGCCTGCCCATAAATTCAGGCGTAAAACCCGCTGTAAGCTTGCTGCCATAGGCTGATGGAATAAAATAAACCAAAGCCAGCAATACAATAATTACCGGCAAAACATAAGTGTTAGTCTTGATCTTTTTAAAGTTGAGTTTTTGCACTCTCGACAACATGAAATCAAATATAATAGCCAGCAAAGCCGCAGGTATAGCGCCCGCCAATATCATATTGGTATTGTTTAGCGAGATCCCGCCAAAAATAAACTCACCCAAGCCCCCTGCCGCAATGTATGAAGCCAATGTAGCCACACCCACAGTAATTACCGTAGCGGTGCGAATTCCGGCTAATATCACAGGCATAGCCAGCGGCAGTTCAACCTTAAACAGTATTTGCCATTTGCTCATACCCATTGCGGTTGCGGCTTCCTTAACCGCCGCATCAACCCCGGTAATACCGGTATAGGTGTTCCTGATGATGGGCAACAAAGCATATAAAAGCAAAGCTACAATAGCGGGTTTGGGGCCAATGCCCAAAAGTGGTATCATAAAACCAAGCAAAGCTATACTGGGTATAGTTTGCAATATCCCCGCGATGCCTAAAACCGAACCGGATAATTTTCTTCTACGGGCGATCAGAATCCCTAAAGGCAAACCAACCAGCACCGCCAAAAACAACGAAATAAACGTTAGCCCGATATGCTCCAGTGTTTGGGTAGCCAGCTTATCGCTTTGCTGCCGCATAAAATCCCACAAAGTTTGTTGTTGATCATTCATGCGTTTGATGCTGTTTATATTGATAAAACGCCGACATCAAATCCTCGAACCCAAGCTTTTTAATTTCTTTATCCTGAGCATCGTAAACGGATATACTCTCGTTCCCTTTAAACTTAAACTGCTCCATTACCCACCACATGCTTACGTTCGGCGGTAAAACTTTACCGTTCAACCGTAAAGTCCCCCCTTCAGGGGGCGGAGGGGGGGTGATAGCCTTAAACTCCAGCTGCAGCCTCTGCTCCTTCAAAAAGCCCTCAACAAATCTATTTCTCGGATTAAACAACAAATCGGCTGGCGTGCCTTGTTGAACAATTCTACCTTTATCCATCATACAAATTCGGTCGCCTAATTCAAAAGCTTCCTGTACATCGTGCGTAACTAAAATGATGGTTTTTTTCTTCAGCTCATCTAGCGCCTTAAACTCTGCATGTATTTTCGCCTTAGTCACATTATCAAGCGCCCCAAAAGGTTCATCCATCAACAAAACCGGCGGATCGGCAACTAAAGCTCTCGCCAAACCAACACGCTGCTGCTGGCCACCGCTTAACTCATTCGGATAAACATTTAGGTAATTTTTAGATAGATGCAATTTTTCCAACAATTCGCTAACGCGATGCTGTATTTGCTTTTTATCCCACTTTAATAATTGCGGCACAATGGCAATATTCTCACCAACGGTATAATGCGGAAACAGCCCATTATTTTGCAAAACGTAACCAATGCCACGACGTAAAATTTCGGGCTGTTGCTCCAGAATATTTTTATTGTTGATAAAGATTTCGCCATGGGTAGGCTCTATCAGCCGGTTCAGCATTTTTAGGGTGGTGGTTTTGCCACAGCCGCTGGTGCCCAGCAAAACCAGGTTTTCGTGCTCCTTTACATCAAAAGAAATACCATCTACCGCCTTTACCTTGCCAAAGTGTTTGCTCAGATGTTTAACTTTTATCATAAACGCGTGCTAGTCTTCCAGACTTAAAAATAAGTTATTCAACGATTCGGAATAAGTGGGATGCGCGAAAACACAATACCGTATCCTGTCATACGTAATGCCGCCCTCCATCGCCATTTGCAATACGGTCATAATCTCGCCACCCTCGGTACCTAAAACCGCCGCGCCCAGTATCTTTTTAGTAATAGGGTCAACCACAGCTTTCATAAAACCGCGGGTATCACCAACCTCAATAGCTCGGGCAACATGTTCCATGGGCAATTTAACAACTTTTACTTTAAGTTTCTGTTTTTTGGCTTCCGCTTCACTAATCCCTATGCGGCCTAACTGTGGGTCGGTGAACATACAATAAGGCACCGGCCTGTCTTTTATATTTAAATTATCGCCCTCAATCAGATTACGATAAACAATGGTATAATCGTTATAAGCAATATGTGTAAATGCCGGGCCACCCTTCACATCGCCCAAAGCATAAATGCCTTTAACATTGGTTTCCAGTTTATCATTTACTTTTATAAAGCCCTTTTCATCAACCCTTACGCCTGTTTTATCCAAATTCAGCGCCGCACTTTGCGGAACTCTACCAACACCAATTAAAACGTGCGAACATTTAATCACCTCCTCTTTCCCCGCGATAGCTACTTTAGCTTTTATTTTACCTTTTTTCGTTTTCTCGAAAGCCAGGGTAGTAGCATCAGTATATATCTCGATATTTTCGTCCGTTAAAATTTGATGCATGGCCTCAGCTATATCTTCATCCTCACGGGATAAAACACGTTGCGACTTCTCCAGCATCGTAATTTTACTCCCAAAGCGACCAAACATCTGCCCAAACTCCATCCCAATATAATTAGCGCCCACTATCAGCAAATGCTCCGGCACATAATCCAGATCAAGTATTGTGGTTGATGTCAGATACTCAATATCCTTTAGCCCTTCAATCTCCGGGATCAATGTTTTCGCGCCGGTATTGATAAAGATCAGGTCGGCAGTTACTTCCAGAGTGCCGCCTTCATTCAATTCAATCAATAAAGTTTTTTTATCGATGAATGTAGCTTCGCCAAAAATCAGGGTCAGGTTTTTAGTACTCTCTATTGCTTTTTGCCCGCCGTTACGCGATTTTAGCACAATATCATCCTTGCGCTTTTTTACCTGGCGCATATCAACTTTATAACTTTTAATATTAACACCCAACGCCGAACTCTTACTTGCGTCGTAAGCCGCCTTAGCCGATGCTACCCAGGTTTTGGTGGGGGTACAACCATCATTAACACAGGTGCCGCCCACATAACGTTTTTCGATAATTAAAGTCTTTTTACCAGCCTGTGCCAATTTCTTTGATAAAGGTACGCCCGCTTGGCCTGCGCCTATAATAATGGCATCGTATTGTTCCATGGTAGATTTTTTTTTATTCGGTGATCTTAACTCCCTTCCAAAACGCCACATAATCCTTAATGTTTGCCGCGGCTTCTTTTGGTTCCGGATAATACCAGGCCGCATCAGGGTTTTGCTTGCCATCTATCTCAAGCGTATAATAAGATGCCAATCCTTTCCACGGACAAGTAGAATGCGTATTTGAGTCTTTCAGATATTCAGCTTTTACGCTGTTTTTGGGGAAATAGTGATTATTTTCAACAACAACAGTATCATTGCTTTCAGCAATTACCTGATTATTCCATAATGCTTTCATAAGAATTGGTTTATAGTTTTTTATAAATATATGCATATCAACGCTATAGATAACAATAGCATTAGCGACTTTTTGTTTGGCAATTTTGATTCTGAAAACGCCGAAAATGTTTTTGATATTTTTTTTAAATTTTATTTTTATTTTATTGATAAACGCATATCTTTGCAATCCCAAAACAAGGGAACGCTACGGTAGAAATACCATAGACAACATATAAAAAAGAAGGCCCGTTCGTCTAGGGGTTAGGACGTTAGATTTTCATTCTAGAAACAGGGGTTCGATTCCCCTACGGGCTACTAAAAACAATACCAAAAGATGCTAAAACCCTGCAAATCAAACATTTGCAGGGTTTTTTGTTGGCATCAAAACACCATATTATGCACCAAAACGCAACAAAAATGAGCGTAATTCGGTGCGTACCTAATGGCAAAACACTACGCACCGAATTGCTTTTAATTAATTGATTATCAACCTGTTCAGCGAGTGAACATCTTGATAAAAGCAGATTACAAACTTACTTTTGTTTCACTTTTAAGCTTGTAATTATGAAAAGTAATTTCCATCTGCTTTTTTACATCAGAAAGCAAAAAAACTACAAAGGCGGTGCAATGCCTATCTACATGCGTATTACCGTTAACGGCAAACGTGCGGATATGTCTGCCGGGCGTGAATGCGAACCCGTCAAATGGAACAACCATGCCGGGCGTGCCATTGGTACAAAAGAAGAAATCAAGTCCCTTAACAATTATCTGGACAGCCTGCAAAGTAAAGTTAGGGACGCGCAACAAGCGTTGATTGATGCAAACCAAACCATAACAACCGAAAGTTTGCTGAACCAATTTACAGGTAAAACTCAAAAGAGCCGTTACCTTATGCAACTGTTTACCGAGCATAATGCAAAAGTAAAGGCATTGATCGGCAATGGATTTGAGGCGAATACATTAAAGGGATACAACACTTCTGAAAAACACCTTACAGGTTATTTGCAAAATGAATATGGCAAAACCGATATTGAAATTAGCCAATTGAACCATGCTTTCATCACAGGCTTTGAATTTTACCTGAAAGCACAGTGTAAAATTAGCGGAGTATCGGCAGCCAAATACATTAAGCACTTGAAAAAAATTGTTAATCACTGTATTGCCAATAACTGGATAAAGCAGAACCCATTTATCAATTTCAAATCTTCTGCAAAAGCAAAAGAACGTACTTATTTAACACAACAAGAACTGGATGCGATCACCAATAAAAAATTTGTTGTTGAACGTTTAGTACAGGTGCGCGATGTTTTTGTATTTTGTTGCTATACCGGATTATCTTATGCCGATGTTAAAAAACTAAGGAGAAACGAGATAGGTATTGGTATGGACGGTGATAAGTGGATATTCACAAGTAGGCAAAAAACAGATACATCTTCAAGGATACCGCTTTTACCCGTAGCCTTAACCATATTAAACCGCTACCAGGATCACCCGCAATGTGAAAATAAGGGCTTGTTACTGCCAGTATTGAGCAATCAAAAAATGAATGCCTACTTAAAAGAAATAGCGGACTTATCCGATGTAGTGAAGCATTTAACATTTCATTTGGCAAGACATACTTTCGCAACAACAGTTACTTTATCCAATAATGTACCGATTGAAACGGTCAGTAAAATGTTAGGCCATACCAATATTAAGACAACACAACACTACGCTAAAATATTGGATTTAAAGGTTAGCCATGATATGGCCGCTCTTAAAAAGAAATACGCCGCAGTTTAGTATTTATAATCTCTAAGGTCGCAAAATGCGGCCTTAGAGATATATCTCATATTAAAAAACAACAACAATATGGAAAATCAATGCATACCCGATGAAATAATCATGAACCAAATTTATTTTATACGAGGGCAGAAAGTCATGTTGGATAAAGACCTGGCAGAATTATACCAAGTAACTACAGGTAACTTAAACAAGGCTGTTTCACGAAATATCAAGCGATTCCCGAATGATTTTATGTTTAGGCTGACTGATGAAGAATTTAAAAACTTGCTCTTCCAAAATGGAATAGCAAGTTGGGGTGGAACACGTTTGGCCCCCAATGCCTTTTCTGAACAAGGGGTAGCAATGTTATCCGGCATATTATCGAGCGACAGGGCTATAGGCGTCAACATTCAAATCATGAGAATCTTTACACGCATTCGCCAAATGTTTATGGACAATACAGAATTACGATTGGAAATTGAGAAAATTAAAACCAAACTGGATAATCAGGATAAAAATATGGAGATTGTATTTAGGTACCTTGACGAATTAATCGAAAAAAAGGAAGAACCGACTGAACGCAAAAGAATTGGTTATAAGCCAGATAACTTATAACGGAATCTTTAATGGTTAGAACTTGTCTGTCTTTGAATATTTAGTTTACTTTTCACAATAATGGTCTGACTATTTGATTTATTTTTTTCTAAATTTCTCACGTGAAAAGAAGGATATTTTACTCATGGCAACTATTTGTAAAGCGCACTGAACGTGCAGATGCAGCAATGAAGGCGGCAAGACTTTTCGATCTGAATTCCATTGAGGAACTAAAATTAAAAATCAAAGAGAAAACCCTTAACGTTCGTTAGCTTTTTAACCGGCCTCGTTTGGAACTATTTCTAAGGTCATTTGATTTTAATAAAATCGCACAGTCAAAATAATTCTGATAACATAATATTTATAATGATGGAAGGGATTTGCAAATTATGCTTGAAACAAGAAAAATTAAGGCACTCTCACATATTGCCGGAATTTATGTACCAGAATATCTATGACAATGATCCAAAGAGATTTTACACTTTAGATATAGACATTGCTGAAATTGAAAAATCAAAATCCCGAATTCAGCAAAAAGGAATCAGAGAATTTTTGTTGTGCGACCAATGCGAAGGCCTTATTAGTAAGTACGAAGACTACGCGGCAGAAACAATTTATGCTAAAAGGCTGGGTAACAAAGCTTATATTGCTGACTCAAGTGTAACTCCTGATTTTCAATATTTTATTTATGACTATGCTGGCTTCTCGTATCAGGACTTCAAGATATTTTTAATGTCAATTCTTTGGCGTCTGATAATATCTGATTCCTTCTATACCCCAGAAATTTCACCAGCTGTAACTGAAAGACTCAGAGTTGCCATCTTAACTCAAGATCCTTTAGAATTTGATGAATTTGGGTGCTTGGTCCAAGTAATATTGTATAAAGAAGGTAAGATTGCAGGTAAATTTATTTTACAGCCCTATGTTACGGGTATCAAAAGTGATATAATCAACGTGTTGATAGATGGATTTATGTTCAGTTTTTATTTAAATTCTAAGATTATTAATGCTGAACAAAAGGATGTTTTTGTTAAACCCGACGGCACAATGAAAATTATCGGAAGAGTAATTTTTAACGACCACGGTCTAATGAAGCAGGTTATGGCAATGAATAATTTTTACTTAGGTTCTACAAAAAGTTAAAATGGGAAAAAGAAAATTTAGCCTCGCTGAACGATACGCGGTCTGGAAAACGCTTGGCCCCCATTGCAGATGGTGCAAAGAACCCGTTGAATATTCTGAATGTCACATCGACCATATTGTACCGGAATTTTTGCTGCAAGACGAAATTCTTCTGAAAGCAACGTTGGAAAAATACGACCTGCCAAATGATTTTGAAGTTAATTCATTTTATAACTGGATACCAGTTCATGCATCATGTAATCTTTCTAAGCAAGATAAAATTATTGAAGGGGCACCTGTATTCTTAGACTTATTTGCCGAAGTAAAGGCTAATTACGCCCAAACTTTTAAAATTTATACTAAATGGTCAACCCCCAATAAAACTGCAAAACTTATTGCTCTTATAGAAAGGGATGCCGAAAACGGCTTTATTGATAAATACACAATTTCAAAAATTTTCGCTGGTATAGATGATAGCATAGAGCCGGTTATGGGCCTTACTGGCAGTACCATAAATAATAAAATCTTCTACGTGCCTTCAAAAGAAACATGGGAAGTTATAGGTACCGAAAAGGATCATTATATCTTAACAAAAGACGGCATGACTGGAATTGCGCCAATGGCCATGTTACCTGATCCGGACTGGCTTTGCATTCATTGTAAACATTACGGACCATGGGATGGTAACAAATGCCTGATTTGCGGGCAATATTCTTTCGAATAATATGCAATTATTTAAATTGTTTAATTTTCGTATAGCTGGTGAACAAGTCGTAAATTAAGATTAAGTAACGACAAGATTGTTTCGTTCATCAGAATGTCTAATTTACTACGATAATTTGTTTGAAGCAGCGGTCAGTTGGATTAACCGGCCTATGAATAATTGCTCTTGGGAAATGATTTCCGCCAGGCACATATTACTATTCAAATGTATGCCGTCGACTGCGAAAGCACTTCTTAAATCAGAAAAACCAAATAGAGAAGGCGAATGTGATCTTGCTGAATCTGCAATTCTACTAAGCGGGTATAGAAGTCCCCCAGCCAATAATCTTGTACCGTAAAATTGCATATATGTATGTATTTGATAAAAGTCCTCACGATCCAAATCCTGTCTTGAATAATCCATTTTCCTGAACTTTGCATCGAACACCATAACTTCATCAGTTTTTTTATGGTGTAAAACAATGTCTGGATACATCTTTCTTTTATAAAACATTTTAGAATATATCTGTAGTTCTGTCTGAGCACTTACTGTCCAATCTTTCATATGGAGGCGAAGTAGTTTTTCAAGATAAACTTCAAACAACTCAGATATGTCAAAAAGAAAACCTGCTGTGGAGAGTTGATTACTGCTTTTTAAAGTTGAAAGGTCATAATTATGAATAATAATTTCTGCGTATCTGAGCACCGTTCTGTAGGATGCGAAGACAGGATTAAGCAATACTGAATGTTCTTTCGCCAAAGTAAGAGTACTGTTAGTGATATACTTCCCTGAGTAATTTTCCTTAAGCACTTGTTTGATACCAAGCAGATTCTTGTTGATATCAGTTCCGAATGAACTTTCCGTTATCTTAAGAGCTTGATAGAGAACGTCTATAATTTGTTGTACATAAGTGTGTTCCCTTATGATCGTTGATACCTTACCTTGAAAAGGTATATCATTTTTCAAATAAGATTTCATATCCACTTTTCCCCTGAATTTATATGTTCTTTCCGCCTTGTTCCGATAAGCAGCTGGTAGCCCCACGACAGATGCCTTTTCAAGTGAATGCAGGAATAGGTAAGCAATTATAAACTGAAATTCATTGACATCTTTTTTGTTTTCAGATGCAGGGACATCGCTATCAACATAGATATCGTTCGCAAAATTCAACATACGGCGAAGAAATACCTTCCCATATCGCGACGAGATGTTGAATCGATAACCCTTGTGATAAATTATGCCTGCGAATAACCCTGTTTGAGCATAGTACCTTAAATCACCATTGGATTGTTTTGAATACAGTTTCAGAATTAACTTTTCTTCTTTTTCAAACTCTACCCTCGGAGATCGTACATTCGTAATAGTGATTTTGGAAAGATTAGCATTAAAAGTTGTCAATTCAAACATGCCCTCAAAAAGGTCTCTCTTGACAAGTTTAGCATCATTGCTGAAAAGCGCCTCTAATTCATGCTCGGCAGCGGGTTTTTCTTCGTAGTAGTTATGACCCACCGGTAACGTAACCTCCATATTTCTTGCTTTATATATGTTCTACAAATGTTTTCAATGCCTCCTGTAACTTGTCATCAAGTTCTCTTTCAGGGTATGCAGCTCGAAGATACTCCTTCAATGTCGGACGTAGATGAAGCTCAAATAGTTGACTGATATTCTTGGATGAAATTCGTTTTTTCATTGCTATTGTTGATATTTTCATAAAAAATGAATGTCCAAATTCATAGGATTTTCCGAGGCCCAAGGTCTCTGAAATATAATTATTAAGTTTTTTAGATGCCCTGATATATTCATTAATATTTTCAAACTCCTGACCATTTCTATACTTTGTAAAATCATATATCACGTCGTAGTTGCAATCTTTTCTTATCCACTTGAAACGTCTGCGTAATGCCAGGTCAAATGTGTCAATACTTTTATCTACGTCATTCATCATGCCTATTACGTATACGTTTTGTGGTATGCCAAAATAACATTCACCGCTTTCTGATAAATAATAGGCCAGATTTACTTTCTGTACCCTGTCAAGTTGTTCAATAAGCGAAGAATATTGCGTTTTAACAAGGTTTTCAATAGAATCTGTTTTAGATTTCACATTATGTCGATAATCTTTTTCAAGGCAAAGCAGGATTTCTCCAAACACCGAAGAAAGGTTAGCTCTATTAATTTCGTCAATAATAAAATAATATTCCTTATCCGGATCTTTGGATGCTTTAATACAGAACCGTTTAAACACTCCATTTACAAGCTCAAACCTGATATTTCCGTCTGTAGTGATGCCTTTAGGTTTAATCCCTTCGATGAAATCCTCATAAGTATATGAAGGATGAAATTGAATAAACTCATATCTACTGTTATCGCCACGGCAAAGAAAATGAATGTTTTTTTTAATTGTGTATGTCTTTCCTGTACCAGGAGAACCATAAAGAATTACATTGGGGTTAGATTGGTCTGCTACAGTTTTTGCGCCGTAATAACTCCATAAAAAACCGGAAAGGAGATTAGTATCCTTATAGTTGGCTTCTATATTTAACAATTCAGAGAGCAATTTCCTAACTGCATGATTTTTTTCGAGATTAAGTGAAGCAGGGCCATCAATAAATTCTGTATAAAGCGCATTAATAACTTCATCTGAATAGATATAAAAGTATTCCATCGGTTTTTCCAGAACCACAATTTTTCTGAGTAATTGCCGAGCTTTCATACAGGTATCAGGCTTTTCCGTGAGTTGAGCTCGTTCGAGCTGACCAGGCGCACTCACTATGGATATCAAGAGCGGTTTTATATCCGAATTAAAAACGGTTTCGGCCTCTTCTTTTGTGGCGTTATTATTTTTAGTGGTTGTAGCATTTTCTGCAATAGTATAGGTTTTGTCATCATCATTTAGTTTCACCCCGAACCGCGTTGCATTACCCGGCTTTGATGAGCCTAAGGAATCGCGGGTGCTCCTTTCTAAAAAATTGCATAGGTAGCCACCAGGAAGATGATCTGCACCGCGTAAATTATTCAGTGTGTTGGTATAATCATCGATAGTGATAGTTTCTTCAATGATTTTTTGTCTGTATTGTTTCCATTCGCCGATAATTTTCTCAAACACCTTTTCTATCTGTGTCGATACTATATTACTAACCTTGTAGTTGTCCCAAAGTTGCTTTAGCTGTTTTTGCTGTTCTTCACTCATAATACTATTTTTGTTCATTTCATGGATGATGAGATTATAATCCGACTCGGTTATATTAACGATTCTAGCGCGTGTGTCTTTATTAGAAAGACTTTCATGCACTGACGTAGTTTTCAAATGATAAAGCCATTTTATTATGTCTCTGAGCCGAAACATAATAACCTTTCCATCGTCTCTTTCGATTTCTTTTCCAGAACTCTCTAAAGTTGCTTGACCCCAATATACTTGTGTAGTAAACTCTTTGAAAATAATTTTGTCTCCAGTTTTAGGTTTATAAGTGAGTTTATCTTCCAGAGTAAAACAATATTCACCTGTATTTAAAATTGAGGCTGTATCCCAAAAGGAACCGCTGTACTCCCCTCTGGGCTTATTAGCAAATATAAAGTAGTTCAATAGATTCTAAGATTAAAGGTCGGTTTACCAATAGGAGTAAATATATACATTGTGTTATTAAATAATAAGGCACTTTTGATAATTAATAACGTGACAAGCTGTAAAGACTTATATTGTTTTTCTTGCTAACACTCGCGTTGAAATCAGGCGATATGATGCATAATCTCTTATTTTAAAACAAGCTCTGTTAATGCCTTTTTTACATTTATCAAAAACAGCTATTTTTGAATAAATCACCTACCTAAATATCAGCGGTATATCCAAGCTGTTGCTCTCACGCAATGTTTGATAGGCGGATTTCTAACTTAAAGCAAACAGGCGGGTTTGTTCATGAACAACTTATCACCGCGGTTGACGATAAATCGGGGCACCTTGAGAGAGCTCAATATTTCTGTCATAAATGCAAAAGGTCAATGGTAGAAATCGCACCGGAAATTTTCAGGTGTTCAAATTGTGAAGTTACCTATGATACAACAAAGTATCAATTTAAAAGACCTCATCGTTATCTAAATAGGAATGATATAGGAGTCGACGGTCAGTAGGATATTCAATATGCCCCGGTAAACCCGCTTGGTTTGTTAATAATAGAAAATCCTTGTCTAATCTAATATGATTAATTAATGGAGGTGTTAGTTTCATTATTACTTTATTTGGTCAAATAAACCTACCAAACATACTATAATTATCCCGGTATTATTCGTCTGGTCTCATATCGAATTTGTATTCAATAGTATAATAATTAATAATTAGCTGTTCTAAATGTTCGTTCTTGGTGCCGCGATATAAAGTTAAATCAGCATCGCATTTCTTATTGTCCTGATCTACGCAATTCATGTGGTATTGATAAAGGTGTATTGCACTGTCTGCCCCCATTGAATAGCGGGCTATAATGCTCAAATCTTGTATCGTCTTGCTATAGATACTTATTTTCTCTTTCGGTTCATCTAACACCACTAAAATGTTTGATGCGTTGTCAATTTTGACCCAAATAGGTGTGCCGTTTGCTTCTTTACTGGTAGACCAATAACACGCGCTTGCCCTGTATTTTATTACTGCCTGGGCGAATGATGATTTAACAAAAAATAGCGTGATAAGTGCTAATAGTGTGATCTTTATCCTCATGGTGATAAGGGGCTTAATTGCCTTTAGCCTCTTTATAACCGGCCCGCTTCTTAACTGGCTGCGCTGCCAAAGTTAGGATTTTTAAAAAGTCCTCTTTATGGTTCGGATTGTCCGCTTTTGGTGGCTGTGGCTTAGTGGCTTTTTTCTTGCTCATTCCCAAAGTTATTTATTTAATTTCAATATAACTTCCCGGTAAGTTTAATATATTTAGGCTAAACCTAAATAGCATTTACAATGAAAAATCTTACCCCACCTCAAAGACTGGATGAAGTTTTAGAATACTTAAGAAGTATGCAATCAGATGAACTTGTTACATTTGAGAGGTTGCACACTATGTATAAAACGAAAGTTAATGAGTATCTAAGCACGGCAGAGATGAAGAGAATTTTATACAAACTAACCAAAGATGGCTATTTATGGGATCAATACCAGAAGGCTATAGTGGCGCTATGGGAAAGACAATGATTGTTATGATGGATGCTATGCCGCCTAATGGCTTGCTCAAAAATACCGACAATGCTTTTGCGCAGGTTATGATACCACATCATCGGGCTGCCATTGACATGGCTAAGGTTGTTTTAAAATATACCACTGATCAGCAAACTATCGCCTTTGCTAACCAGCTTATATCCAATGAACAAGTTGAAGTTGAACAAATGTCCACATTCTTAAAATAAACAAATGAAACCTATCGCACTTACATTAACGTTGAGTATGGCCGGCCTGGTTTCCGCTGCTCAGAGTCCTTACAGTCATCACCGGGTTTATACAGCCAACCAGGTTTCCAATACAGTTTCCGTTGTTGAGCCCTCCACCAATAAATTGCTGGGAGAGATCAAACTCGGCAAACCTTATCCTAATGTTTTAAGTCCTTTATATAAAGGTTTGGCATTAGTACATGGACTTAGGTACTCGCCTCAAAGAAAGATGCTGGCCGTAATAGGCATTGGGTCTAATTCTGTTACCCTGGTTTCAACTGAAACCAACAAAGTCCTGAAAACTATTTATATCGGTCGTTCGCCCCATGAGCCTACTTTTACCAACGATGGTAAACAAATCTGGACTTCTGTCCGGGGCGAGGCGTATGTAAGTGTGATAGACGTAGACAAAATGGAGGAGGTTAGGCATATACCTGTAGCAGATGGACCTGGTATGGTTACATTTACCACAGATGGGAAATTAGCTTATGTTTGTTCCAGCTTTACGCCTGAAGTTGACGTGGTCAATACCTCGAATTATAAGATCATTAAAAGAATTCCAGTTACCAGCCTTTTTCACCCAATATTTTTACCAGTCCGGATGGAAAGTGGATTGCTCTGACCCATAAGGATGTAGGTAAAGTAACCGTGATTAATACCGCCATTAAGTCTGTAACAAAAGTATTAACCACCGGCGCAATCACTAATCACGTTACTTTCAGTAATGTAAACCACAAATTACTGATGTTGGTAACCGTAGGTGGACAAAACAAAGTAAGAGTATTTAATGTAGCCAAAGATTTTGCCCAGATCGACACTATCAACGTCGGGGCGCTCCCTCACGGTCTTTGGCCTTCGGCAGACGGTAAGCTGATGTATGTGGGCCTTGAATACGGTGACCAGGTACAGGCTATAGATATGCTTACAATGAAAGCATTGCCTCCAGTACAGATAGGACAAAGCCCGCAGGCCTTAGTTTATGCTGATAACGCCGTAAAGAACCCAGAAAACAGGGCAGGTTTAAGTCCTTTAAGCGATACTGCTGCTAATCAGGTGCTTTTACTAAAAAGCATAAATCCGGAAGATAAGGCCGTTGGCCGCCTGGCAGTACGTGGCATTGGCTTAGCCGATTTGGTGGAACAAATATTCACTTCATTGAAACCCAATGCATCCTATACTTTAGCTTTATCAAAATCGGATGAGGCTCCGTTTAAAGCAGATTATGAGATCAATAAATTTTACACGGATGGATCAGGAAAATATCTGGGACAATCAACGGGCTTAGTTAAGACTTTGGATAGCGATCCGAATAATCAGGCTTACCGCCATGTGATTTTGATCGACAACAGCACAAATCAAGTTTCCCTTATGGATAGTTTAGCCCCTAAGACTAAATAACCGCTTATAATTCTGATGTTAAAAAGCCTGCCGCATTAGATATTAGAACGGCAGGCTTTTTAATGCTATGCTCATGATAGATTTACTTGATAAGTCTGACAATATTCAAGCCCCGCGAATAAAATTTCGATCATTTGGTTTATACTGCCGATTTTTTCATCATCAGCGATTGCCCGGGATTTCAAGATCGGCATCTGAAATATGGTCAACATCGTTTTACCACGTGTAAACCAAAACACGGACAAGACCAAGTATAAACTTTTCTCCAGGATTTGACAAGGGGTTATGATGCAGATATCGTAATCCCTTATTGCATGAAGGCCAATGGCGAAATCTATGCTCCATCGTTACCTGAGTTTGAATCAGGCATATAATCTCGACTAAGCCGACTACCAAATATTGGGTAAAACGACAAAGTCTAACCCATGCTGATATGCTCCCTCCTTATGCCGAGTCTTTTCATCTTTGAGCTCAGTGTGCTGGGTGGTACACCGAG
>Ga0302309_10001923_pt1 | contig 18072 bp, 8 predicted proteins | sample III_Palsa_N1_1_FD_200453 | JGI IMG/M metagenome (GOLD analysis project Ga0302309, IMG submission 200453) | Peat permafrost microbial communities from Stordalen Mire near Abisko, Sweden - III_Palsa_N1_1 | ecosystem: Environmental > Terrestrial > Soil > Palsa > Peat permafrost | place: Sweden... | reverse complement strand
GAGCCCGCTGGAGTTGCTTAGATAAACATTCTTGAAGTTGTCTACAGCTACTTTGAAAGGTACTCCTATGCTGGCAATAGCGAACTTATTGGCGGCCACCAGACCTGTTGATCCATTCGGAATCTCGTAGAGAACGGAGTTAGCAGCAACAGGTGTGCCACCATTGTCGGAGATGTAGAGGTTTCCAGCCGCATCCATACTAAGGCCGACAATATCGTTGAAGCCGCCGGCAAACAGAGTAGGCGCCGAGCTATAACCCGCCTTCAGAACATAGATATTGTTCGACACACTGAACGTAGAACCATTGGAAGGATACGTTGAGGTTTGATCCGCAAAGTAGATGTCTCCGGCCGCATCGCTGGCAAGATAGTTGATTGGGTTTGGCCAGCTTGGAAGCGGCGTCAAGCCGTTGTAAGTGCTAGTGCTCGCGACATAGGCTTCTTCATAAATCGTAGTCTGCGCCGATTGGGTAGTGGTGAAGAAGACATCACCGGCGGCATCACCGGTAACTTCATTTACGGTTCCGTAGTAGTAGTTTGCGGCAGGCGATATGTTATTCCCGAATCCGAAGTTATTGTTGATCGCCCCGGGAACACAGTTGACGATCGGAAGCTGGTCGAAGTGGGCCGTATAGAAGTTGGTGAAGTCTGGAAAGTATAGGTTCTTCTTCGCCTGGTCCATATACAGCGCCGCCCTGCCTGGCTCCGGGAGATATCCCTGTGAGTTGGCGATGATCGTCGTCACCTTGCCCGTCCCGGCCTGGTACTCGACCACTCCGGTGTTCCCGCCACCCTCAAAGACATAGATGTCGCCGCATGCGTCGGTAACGGCCGGCCCCGCCGAGAAAGTACCATTCAGGGTCAGCGTACTGGTCGCCACGACTGCCGGCACCTGCGCCGATAGACCATGCGAGGAGAAAGCGGCCAGGGCAAGAACCGGCAGAAGCGCTACCCGGCACAACCTGTCGCCCAGCACGCCAATAGGGGTTATCAGCGAACGTGTAGGGCTGGTGCTTGCGGTGTCCTGGTTTGTCGTCGAAGTGTTCACTGCGGTAGCCTCCTCAAAATCACCGGTGACGTATAAATCTCGTCTTCGGCCTTGCCCGTTTGTCTGGTTCACGGGGTCGTTCATTCACGTCACGATCTTGTCTTTTGGTTCCGCTCTTCTGGGGGAGAGCGGAACCCGATAGTATGTCGCGGTCTAGAAGTTGTACCGAGCCGAAAGTTCGACGATTCTGTAGCCTTGCTTAAGGTTCGTATAACCAAAGGTCTTTTGATTGAGTACTGCCGAGCTGAATGCCTGCGTTGGAGTAGTGGCTGTAACACCAGCCGGTAACCCAAAGTTCAGGGTGGTTGCAGCTCCGTTTGCAGACTCGAAGGCATATAGCGGGTGGTTGAGGAAGTTGAAGCCCGAGAGCCGGAACTGGAGTTGCTGCTTCGCTCGGAGGTTAAAGGATCTCTGGACAAACAAGTCAGAATCGAACAATGCCGGTCCGTGAGTATCGGGAAGATCGAAGGTTCCGTTCGATCCATACTTGGGAAGTGCAAAGCATGAACCGTTGACATATTGATGCCCCAGAGTCGGGCTATTGTGCAGGTTTACTCGCGGATCGCAGATGACAGACGGCTGCAGCGTAATATCCGGCGTACCTAACAGTGCCGAGTTGCTGATGCCGATGGCCGTCGCCGCGAACGAACCTGGGGGCGTATAAGCCACTCCGCCGCTCAAACCGAAGTTGCCTCCGCCAATCAGCGCATTGATATCCGGGCCGCTTTGCAGAGTTGTAATCCCTGAGATCTCATAGTTATTGATCAAGGCCGCCAGGATGTGGTTGCCATGGTAGAGGTTCCCCATCTGCCAGGAGTAAGTCGCATTCACAGCATTATTGCGGTTGAAGCTCAAGTAACCGTAGTTGTTACGGAGATTAGAAGGATCCTCAACATAGCCCGTTCGATAGTCTCCACGAATGCCCAGCGCCTTGGCCCAGGTGTAATTGACCCGGTAGATGAACGCTCCCTTTTGTTTGTTATAGGAGATTTGCATGGCGTTATAGTTCCCATACCCAATGTGATTGGGCACGTTCACCGTGGTGTAGTTGGGGTAAGGACGATAGTCCTGCACAATGCTCTGCGTTGATCCAGGCTGCGAAACGACTCCGGTCAAAGGATCAGGCTGAAACAGCCCGCCCAGCGGAATGAAGTTCTGGTTATTGAGATTGCCTTCGGTGAAGGTGTCAGCACTGCGGTTCCCTACATAGCTCAGCTCAAGGAGGCCGCTTCGAAACATGATCTGGTCGACCGTGAAATTGTAGTCATACGTTACGGGCTGCTTGTCGTCATGTGGATCGAGCGCAATAATTCCGAAGGGGCTTACCGAGCCACCCGGATTGCTTGCGCTCGGGCAACCCGCTCCAACAGCGAGGGTCGTGCCAGCCCGGTCCGCCGCTCCCTGGTTGGCGATTTGGTCGTAGGTGCAGGCGTTCTGTGTCGGTGAAGTGTAGTTCTGGATCCCGATCGTTGTGCTCAAAGCACCGGCCGAATCGTTATAGGAGTCATGGAAACGATAAACTCCCCAACCGCCGCGCAGCGTCGTCTTGCCATCGCCGTAAAGGTCATAGGCAACGCCTACACGCGGCGAGTAAAAGAGCGCCCGGCTCGCCTGACCTGACAGAGGAACCGCAGGGTTGGTCTGGTGCCAGCTTATGCCTGGGTAGGTCGCCGCGTTGCCATTGACGCCCGAAAACAGAACATGCTGTGCCGGCGGATTCCACACGGCCAGCCCAATGCCGTCCGGGCTAAACCAGGGGCCGAGGTGATCGAAGCGAATACCGTAAGTCAGAGTGAGACGCTTGATCTTCCAATCATCGGTGAAATAGAAGTCCAGTGTTCTGAAATGCAGGTCAGCGGGCGTCGAGGCGCTGGACTGGCTGAAGTAATTGCACCCCTGCAGAAAGTTGGCCACATTGTTCTGGAACGCATTGTCCGGCGACTGGCCGTGTGCGCCGTTCTCGGTAATACAGGCAGCGTTGTAGTGATTGAAGGCGTAAAGACCCTGCGTGAAGTTATACGGAACCTGGTTGTTGGCCGTCGACTCGGCATAGACACCCACCTTGATCGAATGGGTCTTCAACTGCTTCGTTACGTTGTCGCCGCCGTTGTAGGAGAATTTGCGCAGAAACGCGCTGCCCGGCGGGATATAGCCCATGGCAAAGTCCGGCACGCCTTCCTCGTAGTCGCGAATGCCAGGCAGTTGGCTGGCGCCATTGTGGTAATACCGGCCGTCGGTTGGACCAGCCTTGTTCCATCCTGTGCTCGAATCCTGCACCAGGCTTGGGTTCGCGAATTGGTTTGGAGCGTAAAAGTAGACTCCCGAGGCAATCAACTCGTTGGTCAAAGTCGGCCCGAAGACCTTGGTAAAGTTGATGGAAGCCTGATTCGACTTTGCGTTGGTATAGAGCGAAGTCGGATAAGGGATAATGTCGCTTCCGGCATAGTAGGTGTTGTCGACCGGCACCTCGTTGTTAACCTTCTCGAGATTGTAGGTGACATAAAGCTTGGTGCTGTCGGTAAAGTTTTCGTCGACACGGGCCCGGTATTGGTAGCCGTTGACGGTTTCAGACAACGGCCTCTGATAGTTATAGCCATCAGACACATACCCATTGCCGGCGCGTGGCGTGCGGTTGGGCTGAGGGAAGAACTTCTCATAGATCGCCGAGCGCGGATCGATCGGCAGTGTTCCACCACCCACAATCGTGCCGTCGCTGGCGAGTAGCTGGTTCTGATAATCGTAGGTATTTCCCGCTGAGCCCGGTGTAGTACAGACGCCATCCGAGTTGCCCAGGCTACCCGTAGGACCACTCGACGTATAGAAGTTCGGGCAGTCTGCCGCCAGGTCCGCGGTAGAAATGTTGAGCGCACTGGCGATGGTAGAAGGACTTAGATTACCGGCAAGCATGGCCGCCGTAGGAATGAAGCTGAGAAGCAGCCCGTTGTCGTTTGAGTCAGGCTGCGTTTGATCGTAGTATTCAAATGCCGTAAAGAAAGTCAGCTTCTTGCTGTGGTTGAAGTTGGTTCCGGGGATCAGCACGGGGCCGCCGACGTTAGCACCCGGATAAAAGTACTTCGATTCCTGGCGAGCCGCTCCGTTGTAATTGGAGTACCAGTCATTCGCGTTGAGCACGCCGTTTCTAGCTACGAGATAGATGCTTCCATGAAATGCCGATCCGCCCGACTTTCCAACGGCGTTGATGACGACTGGCCCCTTCGCGCTGTCGGCCCCGAAGTTTGAAGTCTGAACCTTGATCTCCTGGACCATATCCATGTTGACGTTGGAGATGGACGCTCCCATATCGCCGGGATCCATCACGCTTACGCCGTCGGAGACTACCGTGGTAGCTCCGGTCTGCGGCGTGGCGCCATTCGCCGAGAACGAGGAGGTCGACGAACTACCAAAACCCATAGTCTGCGCGCCATTCGCAGTGCTTTGATTGTTCAGAGTGCCCCCTGTGGACACCGCAAAACCCGGCAGGAACCTGATCAACTCGGTGGCATCGCGTCCAACCGTCGACAGCCGGGCGATATCATCCGCCGTGATGATGGAGCTCTTCTCTCCCGAATCCAGGCTCACGCCCGCAACCGTGGAGGTAACATTCACCACCGTGCTGACCTCGCCAATCTTGAGGGTCAGCTTCGGAATCGTCTGATGGTCGCCCGGATGGATATCAATGCCGGTCACCCGGTAGGTGTCGAACCCCTTCAACGCGACGACCAGGTCATAGGTCTCAGGTTGGATGGCGTTGATCGTGAAATAGCCTTCGCCGTTGCTAACCGTCGTGCGGCGAGCCTTGCTCTGTTCGCTGATCAAAGTAACCGAAGCCCCCGGGATCAGCGCGCCACTTGTGTCGCGAACGATGCCATCAATTGCCCCTGTACCCTGAGCCTGAGCACCCGTCGGCAACAGGAATCCCGCGGCCAGAATAAGCGCAAAGAGCCCGGCGCGACGGATTGCCGCGAAGCAATGCGCGGCACGGACTGGAACAGATGTCTTAATCAAGGTACCTCCAAAAAGTGCAGTCATAGTTTTGAATCGATTTAGCAAAGCGTTTTTTACTATTTTGGCTGCGCGCGAATGTTTACTAGATCAGAACAGCAGATGTCAATGAAGAAAAAGAAATGGGCCCCTAAAGCGGTTGAGCGATTCCCGAAAACACCCTAGTAAGGACTGTCGGCTTCGATGATCCCGCGCCCTCCGGTCCCGATGTAGACACGAGCAAAAACGCGAGGATCTCCCTGCACAATGTTCCAGTAGCCATACTCATGCGCGGCATCGTCTACCCGTATCCAGGTTGAGCCTCCGTCCGTGGACCGGTAAAGACCGTTCTGGCCACCGATCTCACCCGCGAGGAACACCGTCAAAATAGCCGTCCCAGGCGCAGCCGCACCCTCGCTAATACCCCACGCAGCCTGCACCCCACTGATCTGACTGAACGCCGTAGCGCCCTTGGCCGCGTGATACAACCCGTTTCCATTCACCAGATAGAGGCTTCCTTCAGCATCATAGGCAACATTCAAGGTGCCGCCCGTAGGCACACCATTCATCGCCGCCGCGAAGCTGACACCCCCATTAACACTCAAATAAACCACCCCATGTGTCCCATCGTAGATATAGAACGTCTTGGGATTAACCCGATCGGCCAGCACCGTAACATTGGCCGGTGCCCCCGTGCTGACAGTCCACGTTGAACCGTTATTTGTGGAGTACGAAGTAGCCGTTCCGGAGTCTGAAGGCGACCAGATCAACGTCGTACCGTCAGCAGAGACAGCAACCGAACCAGCACCTGTAACAGTACTGGCAGGGTTCGTCGCGAACGGCGTCCACGAGGTGCCGCTGTTGGTTGAGTAGGCTCCAAACTGCGTTCCGCTGCTGGCCGTACCAACTCTGGCCATGATCGTCGGAGTTGATTGAGCGAAGTCAATGCTCGTGCCGTTGGAAAACAGCGGATTGCTAAATGCTCCGTTAGCAGGCGATGCAGTCAGGGTTGTGTGCTGAAACCCGCCGAGGTCACCAAGCACACTCAGTAAATTGGCCGGCCCCGAAGGCGGACTGATCAGCCCCAAAACTGCTGTCTCTTCAATACCCAGCGCGCCAATGCTCCAGTTTGACGGAAATCCCGTGTCTGACGTAACCATGTCATCCGTGGTCAAAATGGTTTGGCCGCTCCCATGAACGACATGATTTGAATCGAACGGGTCGATAGCCAGCGCCGTAGGCCAGTTCCCAGTTCCGGTAAGCTGAGTGGCTCCAAAGGTCACCCAGGGAGACAGGCTGACATTGCGGAAGGCTCCAACGGTATTGATCGAATACCAATTTTTGCCGTAGTTGGTGCTACGCCACAGATCGTCGGACCCGGGATAGTAATGGTCGAGCGTAGACACCATGATCACGCCGGGGGTCTCGGGATCGAGTGCGATGCCACCATAGCCGCCTTGATAGCCACTGGCGCGCGGCGGCGTGATGATGTTCCATGTCCCTGTTGGATTACCCGAGCTTGGCGGAACGTATTGGTAGACCGCACCGGTGGTAAGGCCGTTAGGACCAACCTGATCGCCGTAGGTAAAGTACAGATTGCCATCGGCACCGACTACTCCATGCGACACATATAAGCCCGTAGGAGCTCCGGGGACAGCAGCCCAGGTCACGCCGGCGTCGTTCGAAACATAGAGCGAAGCTGGATTCGTTCCTGTGCCAGTCGAAGAAACTCCGGCATAGATAGTTTTAGTGGCAGTTCCAGAGCTCGAGCTCGACTTGATGAAATCCTCGAAGACGATGCCCACGCCATTGGTCGCTCCGGTTACTGGAAACGTCGAAACCTGGTTCCAGGTCGCTCCATAATCTGCGCTCTTCCAAAAGCCATTCTGCCGTGATCCGAAAAAGATTGTGCTTCCAAGGTTCGGATCAACCGCCAGTCGTTCGCCCGCACCGCGCCCGTTATCGTTCGAGCCGTTCTTGAACGGCAAAGCCACCGTCGTAAAACTTGCGCCCTGGTTGTCCGAAACCAGCATCGCACCATTCGTTCCGTACGACTCTGTATAAGTACCAGCGGCGAGGTAAAGCCGCTGGGGGTCATTGGGGTCAACGCCAATGCTCTCGATCCCGATCAAGTTGGAGTTCGTGCGGGTCGTAAAATCCGTGAGCGGAACCCACATCTGCGTCGTGGAATTCCACCGGTAGGCCCCGCCGATATCGGTGCGGGCATACATAAGCCCCTTCTGACCGGGATGCATGACGATGCCAGTGATATAGCCTCCACCGACAATCTGCACACTGCTGAAGGTGTATGAGGGAGTCGTTGCGCTGACAGTCAGCATAACGGTCCCCATCGCTGTCGTGTAATCGGTCGTGTCAGCCGGGGTGAAGGTGACGGATAACGTCTGGCTTCCAACCGTGTTCTCCACGGTGCCCGCGGCGGGTGTGTAAACAAAGCTGCCGGATAGCGATGTACTGCTTCCCGGCGCCGTGGCAGTGGCATCGAGCTGAGTAGAACTCAAAGCAGTCCCGACAGGGACGGCGGCAGGCGTCGCCCATGTGATGACCGGCGTTACCTTCGGCGCAGTCACCACCAGCGGAACAGATGCGATGACCGATGTATAGGTGCTGGTATCAGTGGGAGTAAAGGTGGTCGAGAGCGTTACAGTTCCAACGGAATTCTCGACCGTTCCTACAGCAGGACTGTAAACAAAGGTTCCTGCGACGGCAGTCGAGGAACCTGGAACTGCCGCAGTCGCATCAAGTTGTGTGCCGCTAAGCGCAGTGCCTGCCGAAATGGGCGCTGGGATAGACCAGTTGATCGTGGGTGCAACTTGGCTTTTCGAGCCTCCACTGCTAGAGCCGGAGCAACCTGTAAGAAAAACTCCCGCAACTGTCACTAGTGTGCCCGAGCATCTCAGTAAGAACAAATGTTGCCTCCAGCTTGTCTAAAATCAGAACCGTGGAACCACGGGCGTCGCCGGATCAAATCGTCTGGGCAACGAACAGATGCTTTACAAAATCGTTTTAGTAAACAAATCGCGCTAATGAGAATTACATGCTCCTCAGTAGAAGTGTCAACCAACTCGATGGGACGAGCTCCCCAACCGGAGCGGGGCTCGTCCATTTCGAACGCATTGGAACGTCTTATTGCACGTTCAGCGTGAAGTTTGCCGCGCTTTGTACAGTCCCTGCGGTAGCGGTCACGGTAACAACCGAGGTGGTCGGGACAAACGCAACCGAGGCGGATGTGCCGCCGCCGCAACCGGAAACGAAGCCCAGCCCGATCGTGCCTGCTATTAGCAGGAGCAACACCTTGAACCGGCGGCGCTTGCCAAAGAAGAGAAGGCAAAGCGCTGTTGTTACACCAGCCGCTGGAAAGAGTGGGTTATAGCCACGCCGTAGAGAAGCGAAGGACGTGGTTGTCGAAACGGTAAGCGTGGTAGTCGCGGCTGTACCACCCGACACAAATGGATTGATTGGAGAAAAGCTGCAGCCGGCATCCGCAGGCAGTCCGGAGCAGGCAAATGTCACCGCGGAAGACAGCCCATACTGAGGCGTCACCGAAACCGACAACGTCCCGCTCTGCCCATGCTTTATCGTGAGCGAGGCTGGAGTAATCGCAAGAGACATGGCCGGCGGAATAACATAAACCGCCGTCCCCACCGCACTGAGGTTATAACCTGTGCCTATCGCAATGGCCTCGATAGTCTCTGTCACACCAACCTGAATGGCGCCCGTGTAGAGTGTTGAGCTTGTCGTTGGCGTCGTCCCGTTGGTGGTGTAGTAGATCTTCGCCCCAGCGGTCGCATCAGCAATGGTCACCGACTGCGCTGTCGAATACGTACCAGCCGCCGGAGTAAACGTTGGTGTTGCGGCAGGCGGCAGATTGATCGTATAGACAGCCGTCCCGACGGCGCTCGTCGTATAGCCGGTCGCGGTCGCGATCGCTTCGATCGTCTCTGACACTCCCACAGTGATTGGCCCGGTGTATACGGTTGAGCTGGTTGTCGGCGCCGTCCCATTGGTCGTGTAGTAGATCGTCGCGCTGGGCGTCGCACTCGTAATCGTCACCGACTGGATCGTAGTGTAGGTGCCAACCGCCGGAGAGAACGCCGGCGTCGCTGTCGGCAGCGTGAGCGTATAAGTCGCCGAGCCAACCGGGCTGCTACTGAACCCCGGCGCCGTCGCGATAGCCTTGATCGTCTCAGTGCTCGTGACGGAGATGGCCCCGCTATACACCGTAGAGCTTGTCGTCGGTGTCGTTCCATTGGTCGTGTAATAGATGGTCGCGCCAGCGGTAGTATCAGCCAGCGTGACTGACTGCACCGAGGTATACGCGCCACCCGCGGGAGAGAACGTCGGCGTCGCCGCAGGCAGGTTGATCGTGTAAGCCGCCGTGCCGACTGCGCTGTTGGCGTAACCACTGGCAACCGCAATAGCATTGATCGTTTCAGTCGCCGTAACAGAGATCGCGCCGCTATAAAGTGTTGAACTCGCAGTCGGCGTCGAACCATCGGTGGTGTAGTAGATCTTTGCGCCGGCAGTTGTATCGGCAAGAGACACGCTCTGCGTCGAAGTATAGGTACCCGCCACAGGAGAGAACGTCGGCGTCGCGGCTACCGGAAGATTGATAACGTAGGCTGCCGTGCTGACAGAACTGGCCGTATAACCCGTAGCTGTAGCCAACGCTTCAATGGTTTCGCTGGAGGACACCGTAATCGGCCCGCTATACAGCGTGGAACTGGTAGTCGGCGTCGTCCCGTTGGTGGTGTAGTAGATGGCCGCTCCGGGTGTGGTGTCGGAGAGAGCAACCGTCTGCACCGAGGTATACGTTCCAGCCGCCACAGAGAACGCAGGCGCAGCAGCCGGCGGCTGGTTTGAGCCAACCCCCGTAACCGCCGCGGTGCCAGTATGCGAGAGCGAATCCGTCGCCGTCAGCACAGCCGTCCGGGTGCCCGCGGCAGTCGGTGTAAAAGTAAGCGTCGTCGCAAACGAGCCGCTTGTACCGACGGTAGCAGCGGTGCATGCACCAGTCGTTGCGGCCGTGTACTCAGTCGTCGACGATCCGCCCTCCGTCGCGGCGAAGCTCACCGTCGGTGACGCACTGCACAGGCCATCATTCAATATCGTCGTTACATTCGTGGTGGAGGACGAGCTTCCAACCGAGGCGGTCTTGGCCGCAATATTCCCTATCGCTACCTGAACAATGACATCGCCAGTGGACGCATTGGTGTCCACATAGAAGTTGCCATGGCCGTCCGTAGCCATCACCTTCCCACCCTGGGTCGACACCGCATACATCGCCGCTGTGTTCACCACGCCTAGGTTGTTCGGCATTGCAAAGATGCCGTCATACGTCGTCGCGAAGTAAACCGTCCCATTCGCATCCACGTTCACCGCATCGATCTGGTCGTCGTTGGCCGCCACCGCAGCCGGCGTATAGGTGTACAGCACCACCGGCGTCGCCGCATAACCAGTACCCGGCGTGTAAACCAACTCATTCAGATGGGACACCGTGCTGCCCACACTGTTCTGCGCGGAGTCAGTAAAGAACAGGTCCCCACGCACATCCGTCACCATACCGCCGAGCACCAGTTGCGCTGTCGCATTCGTCGGCTCCTTGTACAGCAGCGTCGCCGTGCCTGTGCCCGTCGTACACGCCGCCGTGCACTCAAAGATCGCATTCGGCGCGGTATTTCCATTCGATAAACCTATGAACAGGTCGCCAGCCGCATCCAACGTCAACGACAGCACGCCGAAGTAATAGCCATTGGATCCATTCGTCAGGCCTTGCACCGTACAGGCCGCCGTATCTCCTCCCACGCAGGCCGCAGTCGGGCTCGCATTGAACGCCGCGTACGCCCCGCCCACATACGGAATCTTCACGATCGTCGGGCTATAAAGGGTCGCAAAATAATAGTTGTTCTGCGCATCCACTGCAACAGCGCCCACGTTGCCAGGCGCACCCAGCGTCGTCACTACACCCGTCGTCGGGTTCAACTCCAGCACATCGTTGCCATAAGTGTTGCCGAAGAGCAACATCCCCTGCTGGTTCACAGCCATCGTGCTCCCGGAGGGCTCACCGCCGTCAATCCCACCAGCACTCGGATACACTCCCACCTGCGACGTCTGGCTCAGAATAATATTGGTCTGTGCATTCGCAGAGCCCGCAAAAAAGCTCACGGCCAGAATGAAAGACATGGCGCGCACAACCGGCACACAGACCTTCGAGGAAGACTTCAAGTGGTTCCAAATGGCTGGCATCTCTAATGCTCCTGTAGGTTCTTTGCGAATTGCGAAACACCTTCTGCTGCATAGCCATACACCGGTCTTTTCGATTAAACAGCTACGAAAAAAATGGCTTTGGCGCGGCAATCCAACACCCCGGCACACGCCTCGGGAGATTGGTTTTGCCAGGAGCACAGAACACAATCCTGCAAGCGATCTTTGAATCGAATGGACGCTACGCGACACGATTATTCGTTGTCAAGAGAAAACTGAATCGTTTTAGTGCCTTTACTTTCGTGAAAACGGTCATCTGGATCTTCGTTCGAATACACGGCGGAAGCACAGGACAAACAGGCAGACCTTCAATCTCTGACGTACCAGGAAGAAGCCACCGGGATCGTCGTTGCAGTATCCTCAAAGACGCGCAGAAGAGCGTCTCGACTGACCCCACACATCTGGCGCTGGTCCTGGCAGCCATAACTTAGGAAGTAACTTCAAAGCCAGAATGACGCAATCGACGACAATCCCAACCAAGCATCGGCTATCCGCCTGCAACCGACTCATTCTTTACGCCGGATTCGCCGCGACGGGAATATCTGTCGCGGTACCGGGAGCCCTTATGCCATGGCTGCTCCTGCATTGGTCGCTGCAGGATTCGCAAGCCGGCGTTCTGTTCTTTCTCTTCTTCCTCAGCAACACCACAGGCGCCCTGCTCTCGCGCGGCAGCCTCAAGTGGTCGATCGTTCGCGGATCGATCTGCACGGCTCTCGGCGCGGCGCTGCTGCCATTCGCGGCACATGCCGCGGCCTATGCCGCGATTCTTCTCTACGGACTAGGCCTGGGGATTGTCATGACTTCTATAAGCCTCTTCCAGTCGCGGCGCTGGGCCGAAGACTGTGCCGCTGAGTTGACCCGGCTCAATCTCATCTGGGCCATCGGCGCCTGCGCCGGGCCATGGCTCATCTTGCACGACGGAATACGCAACGGAACCCACGTCCAGCACGTCTTGATCGCGCTCGGCGCAGCCTTCGCCTTCTTCGGCGTTTGGGTCATGCTCTTCGAACAGGAGGCACCGGCACCAGTTCGATCGCAACAAACGCCAACCAGGTGGGGCGTCCTCGCGACGCCGCTGGCCCTGCTCGTAATGGTCTTCTGCGCAACCGGCGTTGAGAGCTCCTGTGGTGGCTGGCTCGCAACCTACTCGCAAAGAAGCGGCCACCCGCTTGGAGTCACCATCGGCGCTCCCACCTGCTTCTGGGCCGGATTGCTGGCCAGCCGGGTGCTCCATTCGAGCGCACGAATCGGGCGCGCCGCAAAGCGATTCCTGCTGACCTGGAATCTGGTCGCCATGGTGGCAGCGGTAGCCACGCTTATCCTGGCTCGCCAAAGCGAGACAACGCTGATTGCTGCATTCGTAGTCGGCTTCGCTGCTGGACCGATGTATCCCCTCCTGCTTTCGCTCGTATACAAGTACGACAACGGCAACAAAACCTATGTACTAGCCGGGCTCGGCGCAGCTTCCCTGCCGCTTATGACGGGCCTGCTCTCGACGGCTTCCGGCTCATTACGGGCAGGACTCGCCGCTCCTTTTGTGGCCGCTACCGCGATGGCCATTGCCGGCTCAATCGCCTCTCGTACGAGCAAGAGGAATGAGCTGAAGACCGTCGCGTCCTGTTAAACCCTGCATCGCCCCCATCACTTAGGAGGGATAATACGATTTAGCAGAGGCTTGGAATGAAGCAAAGAAATGGAATCTGTATCTGTCTGCAGGCTGGGGCTCTCTTCGCATTGGCGATAGGCAAATTCGCCGCACAAACACCAGGGCTTCCGAAGATTACGACGCCACCGCCGGCCGTCCCTTATAAGTGGAAGAACGTAGTGATCCGCGGCGGGGGATTCGTTACAGGGATCGTCTTCAGCACCACGCAGAAGGGTCTGGTCTACGTCCGTACAGATGTCGGCGGCGCCTACCGCTCCACCGATGCCGGAGAACACTGGATGCCACTGACCGATAGATTTGGCCGCAACGATGCCACCTATCTCGGCATTGAAAGCATCGCGCTCGATCCATCCGATCCCAACAAGCTATATATGGCGGAGGGAATGTACTCTGCCGACTGGGGCGGCCCGTCGGCAATCTTCCGGTCGAACGATCAGGGAATGACCTTTGAAAAGACAGCGATGCCCTTCAAGATGGGCGGCAACGACGACGGCCGCGGTTGCGGCGAGCGTCTGGCGGTCGATCCAAATCTTGGGTCGGTCCTGTACTTCGGCTCTCGCAAGGCAGGTCTCTGGAAGAGCATGGATTCAGGCGCAACCTGGGCCCATGTTGACTCCTTCCCTGTTCAGGAGAAGGTAACCGGCGTCGGCGAGAATACCGGCATTACGTTTGTGATCTTCGACCGCAGCTCTGGCACGAAAGGCAGCGAGACAAAGACGATCTACGCAGGTGTAGCGCAGATCGGTGCAGCGCTTTATCGCAGTCAGGACGCCGGAGCAACATGGCAACTCGTCCCCGACGCGCCCAAGGATCTCTTCCCAAACCACGCCGCAATCGACCCCGGCAACACCCTCTACTTCAGTTATGTGGATAACGTCGGCCCCAACGGCACACAGGATGGGGCCATCTGGAAGTACGATCTGCACAAGGACAAGTGGAAGGATATCTCGCCGATTAAACCGGGAGTTGGGGGCGCCGGCAAGTTCGGCTATGGCGGCCTCACAATGGACCTCGAGCACCCCGACACCCTGATGGTAACGACCATCGACCGCTGGAATCCCGGTGATGCCATCTTTCGCACCACCGACGCCGGCAAAAAGTGGAAGGACATGGCGTCCACCGCAAAATACTCTGCGTCGCAGACTCCATGGGTCTACTGGCACAGGGACAAACCCGGCGGCCACGGCTGGATGAACGACATCAAGATCGATCCCTTCAATCCCGACGAGGTGATCTACGGCACCGGCGAGGGACTCTGGGGCAGCGCCAACGTCACTGCGGGCGACTCCGGCAAACCAACCCTCTGGGGCTTTCCAAACGACGGACTGGAGGAAATAGTAGCCAATCAACTCATAAGCCCACCCGAGGGAGCACATCTGCTCAGCGTGGTCAGCGATGTCAGTGGATTCCGCCATGAAGATGTCGACAAAACACCGGCAAATGGTTTCTTCATCGATCCACAACTCAACAGTGGCACTGGGATAGATTTTGCAGCGTTAGCTCCGCAAGTGGTCGTGCGTGTAGGCTACGGCGACGGAAAAACACCACGAGGCGGGTATTCGCTGGACAACGGCCTAACCTGGAAACCCTTTGCCGGCGAACCCCCAGGCAGCACAAAAGGTGCTGGAAAGGTCGCAATCTCAGCCGATGGAAAAACCGTCGTCTGGACACCCGAAAAAGGGACCGCCTATTGGACAGCGGACTGGGGCAAGAACTGGACCTTATGTGCCGGCCTTCCAGAAAAACTGACGGTCGTAAGTGATCGCATGAACCCAGCCAGGTTCTACAGCTTCAACCCTGAAACAGGCCAGTTTCTGGAAAGCCTGGACAAGGCCGCCACCTTTGCCACACGCACCCAGCCCTTAGCGGCCAAAGGCAGTTACGCCGTCATTGCAGCCACGCCGGGCGTCGAGGGCGACCTGTGGATCGGCGCCGACCACAAGGTATTTCACAGCACGGACTCCGGCGTGACCTTTGTGACTCTTGAAGGAATGGCCGATGTCTACACCATCGGCTTCGGACACCCTGCCCCAGACAGCAGCATCCCCGTCATCTACATGAACGGAACCGCCGCAAACACAGAAGGAACATTCCGCTCCGACGACGGAGGCCAGGACTGGATAAGAATCGACGACCCACAACATCAATTCGGATGGAAAAACTCAATCACAGGCGATCCCCGAATCTACGGCCGTGTCTATCTCGCAACAGGCGGCAGAGGAATCATCTATGGAGAGCCCTCAGACGCACCCTAGGCAGCACGGTCACCGTGACGGTGAAATTCCACCGTAAAACACCGTCCGTAGCACCGTAAAAACGACCGTCTCCCACCATGTTTTTCACCGCCAAAAACAGTGAAAACCTGCGCCATTCCTGCCTTTTTCAAATTGTTCCACGTGGAACAATTTGCCATTCCACGGCCCTTCCCCACCAAAACCGCCAAATCGTCCCTTCAACCCTCACTCCTCCAACCCCAGCTCTGGCTCCTCACCCCCAAAAACACCATGCACCACGGTCCGTAGCAAAAGAGCTTTGCCTTTTAGCGCAGGAGAGCATCCACAGACCAAAGCACAGGGGCTGGGGCCGAATTACACGATTGCTTTTTGAATACCGACTGCAACAACGAAGTAGTTTGCCGGTATATCGCCAACATTCTTGAGGCTGTGCAGGACGCCGGACGCGGTGAAGATGACACCGCCTGCCTCAATGGTGCCTACCTGTCCGTCACTGTTTACCTCGACTTTGCCATCACGAATGAGCAGAAATTCAGAGTGGGTATGGCGATGGGGCGGATGCGGCATCTGGCCGGGAGGGAGCATCGTCTCATGCACCTCAACAAACTCTCCGGTGGCCAGCGTACCGTGTACGACGGCGCGGCTGGAGCCTCCGTTAGAGGCCACATGGACCGGCAACTTGTCGTAGGGAAAGAGTTGCGAGTGATTGAGGGTAGGCTCACTGTCTTCGGCTGCGACAGCAGACCCACTCGTCACTGCGGCCAGTGCTGCAAAGGTAGCCAACCCTTTAATGAGGTCACGTCGGCCGGGATTATCTATCACTACACACTCCTTTGGTTCCTACCGTTGAGCGCACCGCTTTTTCGTGGTGAAGGCGATCAGCCCTTTTTCGTCACGATCACGTTACGACTTCCTTGCCCAAGTGGCAAGAAGTGGGCGGCTCAACCTGCTGATGCCATTTAAGAGAGGAGCGAAGCACGGCTCAACGCAGTCGCGACAAAACGCAACAAGGTCCGGGAAACGGAACCACTAGCTAAGATATTGAAAGGATTGGTGGGCACAGCAGGATTCGAACCTACGACTTCCACCGTGTGAAGGTGGCACTCTACCGCTGAGTTATGCGCCCATCGCCCTGCGAGATGCACAAGGGTGTGCTGAATGTCCAGAATACCATCCTGAGAACAGGCTCTCCAACCCCGTGGGTGGTTTTGCCCCAACTACCTGAGGCAAAAGGTACAATTAGCCTCTAATGAAGCGGCCCTCAGCACCGGGAAATCCGCCTGCCGGCGTCCGTCCTGAGGGCGACGCCGGCGATGCTGTAGAGCCATTGGATCCGGAAATCCCCGAGGATTTGGACGAACAGCCGCAACCTGAGGCGGAAATTGGGGTTTTGAATGATATGGGAACCATGGTCTTCCATCCCGGATTGCTTGATGCAGCTTCAACACCTGACGTAGACCTGCCCATTGACCGTCCGGTAGGAGCAGCGCCGCTGATTCCAGAGCAGATTCGGGCCCGGGCGGCAGCCATGGCTCGCGGAGATTTTTCCGAGTTGTCCGATGCCGAGGTGATGTTGGAGTTGCGGTCCGGCAACATGGCAGCCTTCGATGTTCTGCTCGCGAAGTATCGCAAGCCGATCATCCACTTTATGTTCCGCATGGTGCGTAACCAGGCCGTCGCGGAAGAGTTGGCACAGGAGGTTTTCCTCCGTGTTTACCGCTCGCGCGAGACGTACCGGGCGGAGGCTCGTTTCAGCACCTGGCTTTATCGCATTGCCACTAATCTCGGCGTCAACCATGCGAGAGATACGCGACATGAGCGCATGGCTTCGACTATTTATCTGGACGAGCCGGACTCCGAGACTGGAACGACGCCCGATGTGGCCGATTTGACGCCTTCCGCCGAAGCCAACATTCTTCGCCGCGAGCGCATGAATGCCATTCGCCAGCATGTGATGGCGCTGCCAGAGCGGCAACAGACTGCCGTGCTGATGCATAAGTATGAGGGCATGGACTACAAGCAGATCGGCGAGGTACTGAAGCTTTCCGAGTCTGCCACGAAATCATTGTTATTTCGCGCCTATCAGACACTGCGCGAGAAGCTTAAGGATTTTATTTAGCCGTTTGGAACGAATGGGCGACGTCCACCGTCGAACGATGCAAGGACGGCCCGAACTGAAGATCAGGGGAATAACCCGAAAAGGGGAATGAAAATGAACACCGAAATCAAACTCGATTGCAAGACGTGCCGGACGCACCTGCCGGACATTCTGCTGGATCAGGATTATGCTGCAACGCATCCTGCGTTGGCTGGCCATCTTGAAGCCTGCGGCGATTGCCGCACAGAGTTGAACGAGTTGCTCGCCACCTTTGCTTTGCTCGATGAGTATGCCGCTCCTGAGCCCTCCACATACTTTGACTCCAAGCTGCATGCACGTCTGCGTGAGGCCCAGGAAGCCGGACCGGAGAGCCTGTGGGCGCGGCTGCGTTCTTACGTGACTTTCAGCACCGGCCGCTCGTTTCGACCTGCCCTTGCCTGCGCGCTGGCGCTGATACTGGTGATTGGCGGCGGCGGAACACTCTTCCAGATGCATAATTTCAACCAGGTTCCGGAAACCCCGGCGACTTCGGCAACGGTCAACGATTTGAAGGTGCTGGACAACAATATTCAAGCCGAGCAACAGATGAATCAGCTTCTGGATACCTCCGGCTCAGAGGATGGAGACACACCTCCTACGACCTAGGAGCCTCTTGTCTTCTTCAACATCCCCTGTCGCTTCTCCAAAGTAGAAAGCCGCCGGCCCAGGCGGCTTTCTGTATGATGGGGAACGACTCGAAAATACTGAACGCTTTGTCTTTAGAT
>Ga0302309_10001922_pt1 | contig 18079 bp, 17 predicted proteins | sample III_Palsa_N1_1_FD_200453 | JGI IMG/M metagenome (GOLD analysis project Ga0302309, IMG submission 200453) | Peat permafrost microbial communities from Stordalen Mire near Abisko, Sweden - III_Palsa_N1_1 | ecosystem: Environmental > Terrestrial > Soil > Palsa > Peat permafrost | place: Sweden... | reverse complement strand
CCGCCCGATAATATAATATGATTGCCATTTGCCAACGTTAGGATTGCTTTATTTGTCCCAGGTGCTATATCGTGAGTCACGGCCATAGACTTAGACTGACCCAGGTGATGATAAAACAATTTATAGTAGGAAGCAAGCATCACAAAAAGCAGTATCGCCGCAGCGATTTGCCTCCACATGATGAGTATTCTTTTCGATGGAATTATACCGGCGCGTTCACGGGTACCTTTCCATAGTTCAGCGGCAAGGTGTTCAAAATCATCCTCATCAGTCAGTTTCTTTTTATCTGAAAAATCAGCGTACCAGTTTTCCACCAGTAGACGCTCCTGCTCTGTTGCAGTTTTATCAAGATATTTTTCGACCAGGCGCTCCGCTTCTTGTCTATTCATTGTTTGAACATTTTAATGAAGACACACCAAAAGATACCAAGGAGTATTGCGATCGTAAAAAAATTTATATTTATTTAATAATTTATTAACAAATACCTGAGTTAACGCATCAGGAATAGTAATAACATAGCCGCGCCACCTGAATCTTTTAAATTATCCCGGAGTATTTTTAACGAATTGCTGACCTGCTTTTTAACTGTTTGTTCCGAAGTTCCGAGTTTTTTCCCGATTTCCCTATAGGATAGATTTTCTTTCCTGCTCATTTCAAATACCTGTCGCATTCTTGGTGGCAACTTGAGTATTTCACGCTCAATTGCAGCGGCCAAGTCCTTTTCATCCAGGTATTGCAAGGTTGCTTCGCTGGCTTCTTGGGCATAAGCCAGCAAAGAGGAAAGATAATCATTCTGAATCTTTTGCTGACGAAGTGCATTGAGTACCTTATTACGGGCAATCATATAGAGATAACCGGCGAAGTTAGTCACCTCCAGTACCTTATCTACGCCGGTCCATAATCCGCTGAATACTTCCTGGATAATATCCTTTGCCTCATCTTCATCCTTTAACATCTTAAAGACATGGGCGTATAAGATTCTCCAATAACGATCGTATACTTCCGTAAAAGCAACCTGATCACCTGATTTTATGAGCACTAAAAGTTCAAGATCAGTAAGAGTAGCGTATTCAATCATCAGGGGAATTTATGTACTAATATAAAAATTATTTTAATTAGTAGTTTAGAATCTGCATCGTCTATGAGAATAAATCATAAAAAATAAAACTAACATTTGTATGTGCGAGGAGGTTGGAATAGCCGAATCAGGAAATGTAGGGCATCCATTTATGATATCTCTTTAGGCAATAGCCATTTTTTTTGGTGAATGAATGGACAGGATCTGTCGTTTATATCAAATTATTCGCCATTCATAATTTCGCGCGTTTTGCTAAAATAGTTATCCATCGAAGCTATTTCTATTCCATTAAAATAGTAAGCGGGTGTAATAAATGCCGATATAGATAGGTTTAAAAAATCTTCAAGGTATCCATCTTTTTTAGAAGTTTCAGTAAAAGCACGAAATATAGTTCTGCCAGGTCTTCATTACTATCGGCCTACCAAAAAAGACAATCGCCTGCCTGTAAAGACCATAGGCGTATAATTTGTTTGAAATAATCATTTTTTACTAATTCAGACAAATCGCAAACTTCAAGTTTTGAAGCCTTATTTAAAGGAATTTCTGTTATTCTTAGTGTCTTCTTGTCTCTATTGGCAACCTTATCAGATATTCATGTAAAAATACTTCACTTTGGCTTTGCCCTGAATACAAAGTGGTTGTATCAAGCCTGATCATTAGACTGGCCTATTAAGATTTAGGCGTTTTATAAATGAGTTTCCAGTAGTTGCCTTCTTTACCTCATGCTTCCTTTAACCGGGTAAAGGGTCTGTATTGAATCTGGTTATTCAATAGTTTTTTTAGCACCTTTTTTAAACGGACAGCCCTGCTTATGCCATCTCGCTGGGGTTTGGACACTATCCGAATTGCTGGAACGTTTTCTTTCGTGGTTTTGTGTTTAATTGCTGATGTAGTAGATAGAACCTCTCTTTTTATTCGTTGTCTCATGATTATTCAATAGGGATGCAAAACAAGCAATGACAGCATAATATTGAATGACTGTTGACTTGCATACCGGTAAAGCCGGTTCACCTCCACTTTGCGCGTCACTGCGGTTCACCCGCTTTACCGGCAGAGGGCAACAGCCGCCGTTTTGGTTGCGCTTCGCCATCGCAGGCGGCTAAAGCCTTTCCTGCGATGACCAAAACCACGGCAGTTGCCTTTATTGGCTTATTAATGACGACTTAATACTGGTGGGCATGTTCTACCCAGCAATGCTATAAAGCACGGTCTCTGGTTAGCACATTTTTCCGCTAAAATAAGTTTTTACCACAAAGGTAGCGCGCTATACAGGTGCCTGTCAAGGGTGCATAAACCCCGCTGGCGCGGGGCCCTTGACAGGCACCTGCCGCGCGCTGTAGGGTAATAAAAACTTAATTTTTAGCTTATGGAAAAGTTTGCATTAACCCTTCAGTCCAAAACAGCCGTTGACGAGCACATGGCTGGTAATCACCTGATGCGCTACGAGCGGGAGATTATGGCTGAAATTGTTTCAGTTATTGAAAAAGGTGACACGAAAGCTTTAGCGTGGTTCGCAGCCTTCGGTGATAGTTTCCGGCAGATACAGATGAATGTGAATGAGCACCGCAGGGCGCTAGAGTTCGGATTTACGGAAATTGCTTTTAATCAATATGGCTGGTACGCAGCACCGAAGTTCTTAGACCGTGAGGTTATTAAATTGGAGCAAAGCGAAATTCGTATCGGACGTGGGCCAAATGGCATTTGGGCCTATGCTTTAAGCTGCAATTATGGTACGGCGGGTAGCAGCGGTCCGCTATGTGTTTTCTGTAAAAAATATCCGAACCGCGAGGCTGCATTGACCGCTGCGCTGGCTGATATAAAAGGTCAAATGACTAAATACCTGGGTAATTCAGACACTACAAATTATAAGCAGGATGTATTGCAGAAAACAATCAAAGCAGTAGGTGCTTGTAAAGTCAGCCTGGTACAGCTGACTTTATTTTGAGGTGGCCATCTTTCTTTTTTGTCCAATAGCTAAGATAGGTATCTTTGATACTTAAAACGTTTATTATGCCGGTAAATTGGGAAGAAGCCTATAACAGGCTTTTCGAGATGATCAATACAAAAAATGGTGATGATAATGCACCATATTATTTAACTGGGCCGCAATTCATTGATACTATCAAAAGTGTCGACTACGGCTTACCAAGAAACTATTCATCTTATATGGCTCATTTAAAAGGTGCTGATAAAAGCCAAAGCCGGGTGGAGTGGAACAAGGGATTATTAGACGGCCTGAGTGCGGAAAAACGCCGGGAGGCATACGTAAAATTAATCGCGGCAATAGAGCCTCATAATCCTCCGGGCTTAAATGAACTTAAAGCAATCTTTGGACTAGAACGCGGCGATGAGGCGATTAAAATAATAACGATGCCTGATCCGAAAATGGCACAGCCTATGTATGATGATATTATTCAAACAGTCAACCGCGCGATGAAAAGCTTTGAACATAAAAAAAGCTTATACTCGACAATGGGTGAAGAAGACATTCGCGATTATCTGATTAGCCACTTAGAAGGTCGCTACCAAAGCACAACTGCAACGCGCGAAGCACTTAACAAATCAGGTAAGACAGACATACTCATTAAACATGAAGATCAGACAAATCTGTTTGTAGCTGAATGCAAATTTTGGAGCGGTCAGGCCGGTTTTACGGCTACAATTAATCAACTTTTTAATCTCTATCTGACCTGGAGAGACAGCAAAGCTGCCGTAATAATATTCGTTGACAATGTAAATTTCACACCGGTGCTGGCTACAATTAAAGCCACGATAACTTCCCACCCCTATTTTGTTCGTCACGTAAAGGATACTGACCTTTCCTCATTTTCTTATATCTTTCATTTTCCAAACGATCCTTCCAAAGAGGTACAGTTGGAAGTTATGGTTTATCACTTTGCTTCATAAAAGAACAATCACTTCTGGATGTATTTAATGTGACTAAACTATTCAAGTAATTTGCTGGAGTTTATTTCTAACATCGAAACTATCCGGTTTTTGATTACAAGGCGATCATTTTTAATTAAGTTAATATAATTTCTCGTTACCTCGTTTGCGGTTTCAAGAGCCTGCAATATTTCAGGCTGTGAAGAACCTTCCGCTATTAATTCTTCTAATCTGGCATGTGCGGCTTTAAAGGACTGGATCATAGCTGTGGCTTTTTCTACCCCGGAAACACCATAGAAAATGTCAGCGGTTGTAATCGTAATATTATTCTCTGCTATTTTAGCCAGTAGCTGTTGTAAGTTTTGATCCGTCTGTTGTAAAATGTTCCGGGCCTCCTGCGTATTGTAACTGGACAATGTTTCATAATTATCCAGCAGGGTTTCCAGTCGCAATAATGCATAACCACTGAAACGGTAAAATTCTTCACCAACCGAGATGATTTTATCACGGGTAAATTTATACTTCTCGTTTTTCAGTTTCCTGGCTTCCAAAATATAACTGGCCAGGAAAGTGATCGCTCCGCCAATGATGACAGATAACAGGGTTGTTAATGATGCTTGCATGGTTTAAAAATACGATAATAAAACCATGTGTAAACGAACGACCTGCAGCTACAACCGGGTCGTTCGTTTAAAGGTGGAAAACCTAACTGCTATTTGCCGTTCAGCCCTTTTAACTTTTCGCTTAATTCCGTTAGCCCGGCTTTTTTCAGACATTCATCGTTGAAATCCCGCAGTTCTTTTACGGTTTCTTCCGGCAGTAATTTTAATAACTCTGCTGTTTCTCCCTCTTTGGCATTAAGCCCATTGCCTACTACACTATGTAGAAGCAAGACTGCCTTACGGTTGATTTTGACATCAATTTTTACACCCTCATTCATGCCCGGTATGGATAATACAGTTTCATACACTCTGGCCACTTCACTTGTTGTCATATACTTTCAATTATGGTTAATAATGGTAACAAAGGTAATTTGAAGGGTTGAAACGATCCTCATCAATATTTGGGGAAGATAGGTGAATGTGAAACGGGCACTTTACTTTTGATTTTGATTTTGAAAGGGATGTGTACAATGGATTTTACAAATGAAGTGTTTTCGCTTTCCCGGATACGGGAATTAGACCTAACTTATCTGTTAGAAATGCTGGGTCACGACGTGGTGTCGAGAAAGAAAAATGATACGGATTACTGGTACCTGTCGCCGTTACGCAACGAGCGGACGGCGAGTTTTCATGTTGACCGGACGGCCAATGAATGGTACGATTTCGGGCTGATGGCGGGCGGCAATCCGGTCGACTTTTTACTTCGTTATCACGGGTGTTCTGTATCGCAACTGCTGGACAGGATGAACCTTTCTTTTTCCCCTGACCAGCTCTATCTTCATGAGCCGGAATTACATGAGGGGCGTGCTGGTATTGATAGTAAATTATTGGTGAAAGAGGTGCTGCCTCTCTATGCCTATCCGCTCAAAAATTACCTGCATGAAAGGTCCATTCCGGTGTCAGTGGCGGACAGTTTCTGCAAAGAGGTTTCCTATGAAATAGGTGGCCGTACTTATTATGGCATTGGCTTTCAGAATGACTCCGGCGGCTGGGAGATCCGGAACAAAAATTTCAAGCAAAGCAGTGCGCCGAAAGACATTACCTGCCTGGGTTCGGGCGCTGCTTCGGCTCATGTTTTCGAGGGCTTCATGGACTTCCTTTCTTACCAGGCTTTACATCCTTATGAAGACCCGCGCACGGTCGATTTCGTCGTGCTGAACGGCGCGGGTTTATTTGACCGGGCGCTGCCATTTTTAGAGCAGCATTCGCGTGTCCACCTCTGGCTGGACCGGGATGTGACAGGTCTGGCTTACCGTGATTATGCACTTTCTTTAGGCGACCGCTTCAGGGACGAAAGCGGTCTTTATGGAAAATTCAAGGATTTGAATGACTGGCTGCGCAATAAAGGCGAAGTCAAAAAGCCGGTCTTGCGGCTGGGCGGCGGCTTGCGCAGCACAGGCTAAGTTTTGGCTGTTTTGGTGTTTTTGGGCTTTCGGCAGAAAGCCGGGAGATTGCCCATTTTGCAATCGGCAAGATGTACAATTGTTTAACAACAATTGAAATCTTGCCGCCCCCCCCTCCGAAGTCGGGGGCGGTTAGGAACTTGGTTTGGATGTATGCTTTTGTGGGAATGAGCTAATAATTGTGTGATATTGGATTTGTGCGGGGAGATTGTTGATGGAGGAAAAAGATACAGGCAGGAAGCGGATTATCGGTTTGCGGTTAACGGCTGATGAATACGGCGAACTGGAAAAGAATTGGAAAAAGTCGACGGTACGCAAGCTGAGTGAGTATGTCAGACGGCTGCTATTCGGCAAGTCTTTTACGGTGTTTACGCGTGACCAGTCAAAGGATGAACTGCTGGAAGAAATGGCTCTATTGCGGCGTGAACTAAATGCAATCGGGGTGAATTTTAACCAGGCTGTGCACCGCTTGAATATGCTCGACCATTCACCGCAGATGCAGGAATGGGTAAGGCGTTTTGAGCGGGATAAGGAACGCTTTTTTGCGGCGGTCGAAAGTATTCAGAGCAGACTAAAATTATTGTCTTCAACATGGTTGCAGTGATCCATCAATCGACCAGTCTGCGCAATATTTTAAACTATAATGAGCAGAAAGTTAAAGCGGGTTTGGCGGTCTGTCTGGAAGCTGGTTTTTACCCGGTGGATGCAGCTGATCTAAACTTTCACCAGAAACTGCGGCGCTTGGAAATGCTGACGGAATTGAACCAGCGCACGAAATATAACAGCGTACATATTTCGCTGAACTTCGATCCCTCCGAAAAGCTCCAGGATGATTTGTTGCGGGAGATTATAGAGGTGTATCTGGACAAGCTTGGCTTTGCGGGACAACCGTATTTATTATACCGCCATGAGGATGCGGGGCATCCGCATTTGCATATTGTGACGACAAATATCCAGCCGGACGGCAGGGCGATACATCTGCACAATTTAGGCAAGCGTAAGTCGGAACCTGCGCGTAAGGAAATTGAAATAAAATATGGTTTGATTAAAGCTGAAGAAAGCAAATTACAGCGGGCTTACAAGCTGAAGCCAGTCAATGCCGCACGGGTACTTTATGGTAAATCGGAAACCAAACGAGCCATTGGAAATGTCTTGCAAACCATATTGCCTTTGTACAAATATGCTTCGCTGGCGGAATTGAATGCAGTGCTCCGGCTGTATAATATTGTGGCTGACCGGGGTGAAGAAAACTCGCGCATTTTCCGGCACAGTGGTTTGGTTTACCGGGTGCTGGACGAAAACGGTAACAAGGTTGGGGTGCCGATTAAAGCAAGCTTATTTTTTAAGGATACGACGCTGAAGTTTCTGGAGGGAAAGTTTGAAGCGAATAAGCTGGCCAAAGATGACCCGAAAGCAAAGCTGCGGCTAAAAAATGCGGTAGATCTTTATTTTTTAGGTAAAGATAAAAGCCTGGAGGGTTTGATAGCGGCTCTGAAAAAGCAGGGTGTGGATACAGTGATACGGCGAAATGAACAGGGTTTAATTTATGGTATCACCTATGTAGACCACCAAAGCAAATGCGTGTTCAACGGCAGTAATTTAGGCAAAGCCTACAGTGCCAATGCTATCCGGGAACGCTGTCTGTACATGGGGGCAGGTGAGGGGAAAAAACAAAACGGCGAGTCTGAAAAAATGGGTCGGGGCGGCTACGCAAACGGGGTTAAAGGGCGTGAATTTTCGCATGATTTTGCAGGTACTGAAGCCGAGAATTTGAGTGGTTTTGGATTGGCGGAGGTGCTGCTGGATGCTGGTAACGGGCAGCAGTCCATGGACTGGGAACTGAAGCGGAAAAGAAAGAAGAAAAAGCGGTTGCGGATCTCGCCGGGTTAAGGTTTCAGTTGATTTTTTAAGCGTTCTTATTGCCCATTTTCTCCTTATGGAGAGGGTGATTAGCCCTTGCAGTGCCTGAATTTTTGGGGTTGAGCCGTCGGGTAGCTTGTGATTTCGGATGTGATGAATATAGTGAGGATGATTAGAAAATTTCTGCCACTTGGCAGGATTGGGAGGGTGATTTATGCAAACGGGAGAGAACGATCAGGCGATGCGCAAGATCCTGGATATGACCAGGCTGATCAGCATAAGCTTATTGCTGTTACATTTTTATGAAACATGTTATGGGGCGTTCGTCCATTGGCACTGGGTGTCGGCCCTGACCGACCGCCTGCTGGCCAACATTGTACAGACGGGGTTGTTCAGCAGCTTTTTAAAACCGAAGCTGATCGCGCTGGCTTTTCTGGCCATTGCGCTGATCGGGGTTCGCGGTAAAAAGGACGAAAACCAGACAACCAAATCAGCGTTGTTGTACCTCGTCACTGGCCTCTTTTTTTTCTTGGTCAGCTACTTTTTTCTGCTGCTGCCGCTGAAAATGGATTGGGTTGCACTCCTGTATATGGGTGTGACATCTTTGAGTTACCTGCTGATGATGAGCGGCGGCACGATGCTTTCCCGCATCATCCGCGATAAGCTTACCGGCGATATCTTCAACCGCGACCAGGAGACTTTTCCGCAGGAAGAACGCCTGCTGGAAAATGAATACTCCGTGAACCTGCCGGTGAAGTATATCCTGAAGGGTAAGGAACGGCACGGCTGGATCAATTTTATCAATCTGTTTCGCGCGCTGCTGGTCTTGGGCAGTCCGGGTTCGGGTAAGTCGTACTTCATCATCCGGCATGTGATCACCCAGCATATCCGCAAGGGGTTCGCCATGTTCGTTTATGACTTCAAGATGCCGGATCTGGCGGTGATCGCTTATAATACCTGGCTGAAATTTAAGGATAATTACAAAGTCGTTCCCAAATTTTTCTCGATCAATTTTGATGACCTGTCCCGCAGTAGCCGCTGTAATCCTTTGGATCCTTCTGCTTTGCTGGATTTGACCGATGCCGTAGAATCGGCACGGACGATCCTGCTCGGGTTGAACCGCGAGTGGATAAAAAAACAGGGGGATTTCTTTGTGGAATCGCCCATCAACTTCCTGACGGCGATCATCTGGTACTTACGTAAATATAACGACGGGGAATTCTGCACGCTGCCGCATGTCATCGAATTGATGCAGGCGGATTACGACAGTCTGTTCACCTTGCTCAGCACCCAAAAGGAAATTGACGTGCTCATCAACCCGTTCATCAGTGCCTACAAACGGGATGCCGTGGAGCAGCTGGAGGGGCAGATAGCCTCGGCCAAGATCACCATGGCGCGGATTGCTTCACCACAGTTGTATTATGTTTTGTCAGGCAACGAGTTCACACTGGATATCAATAACCCAAAGGAACCGAAGATCGTCTGCATGGGCAATAACCCGCAGAAGATACAGATCTATGGCGCGGTGTTGTCGCTTTTCACCAACAGGCTTTTAAAGATCATTAACCAGAAGGATAAACTGAAATGCAGTTTGATATTTGACGAATTCCCCACCCTGACAACAGACATCATACCTACGATCAGTACGGGCCGTAGTAATTTAATTTCGACCTGTCTGGGTATCCAGGATGCCAGCCAGCTGCGCAAGGACTACGGGCGGGAGCAGGCGGATGTCATCATGAACATTACCGGTAACATGGCGATCGGACAGGTGTCGGGTGATACCGCCAAGAGCGTATCGGAAAAGATCGGGCGCATCATGCAGGACAGGGAAAGTCTGTCCATTAACCGAAGCGACACTTCAATCAGCCGTTCAAAGCAGTTGGAAGCGGCGGTACCGCCTTCCCGAATATCGGCATTGAGTTCAGGCGAATTTGTGGGTATGGTGGCCGATAATCCGGATTGTAAGATCGAATTAAAAGCTTTTCACTGCGAAATAATAAACGACCACGCAGCGCTGAAAAAAGAGATAGATGCTTACGTTCCGTTGCCGGAAGTCCGGAAGATTAATGCAGCTATTGTAGAGCGTAATTATTTGCAGATCAAGCAGGATATCAGGGATATTATTGCGATAGAGATGGAAAGGCTGTTGAGCGATCCGGCGCTTGTGCACATGGTTATCCGGAAATAAAATCGCAAGCTTTTCTTTATCCCAACAATTATAAAATGGCAATAGTCAGAGATTGCACTATTTGGTTTAATAATATTATTTTAGCCTGGTAATTGCGATAATTTTTTCTTTAAGAATTCTTCGGCAGGTTCTAATTGCGTTGCAAGGCTTTCAGCTGCTGTTACATCCAACAACGCATCATCAATTGCTTTTAATAAAACAGATTTTTCAATTTTTGTAGCGATATAAATAAAAAGAGATACCCGCAAATAGTTAAGGATCGTAACCGTAAAATTATATTCACCACCGAAGTTTTCTTTCAACTGGTTTTTGTGTTTGCTCGTCAGATGGCCGCCATGTGCAAAACTGCTGCGGATGTCATAAGCCTGACCGACAAAGGTTTTGACTACAAGCGGTTCAAATCCAAAATAAGAAAGTAGTTTGCTTACCCGTAAGGACAGGCTATACCTGATTTCCGGTTTCGGTGAAGATAACAAAGCCTCCAATCCCATAACACCATTCATGATCCTGCGCTCAATAGGCACATTTTCAAGTAGCCCCTCGCTATAACGGTCAAACGCGATATTAATAGAATTGACATTTTTACGGCTATTTAGCAGTTTGGGATCTTTGACAAGATGGTTGACAAAATGGACAAACCAGCTTTCATCTTCAGTCTTTAGTAAATACTCTTTCCAGGGATGTAAAAAACCGTGCGGCGAGCCGGAGGTGCCATGACCACCGGTTATAACATCAAACTGTATATTATAATAAATATCACTTATGCTTCCGACATCGAATAACCGCATTAACCTGACGCTTTCCGTAATCCTTTCCTGGAGCAATCCATGCTGTTTATCTGTTAGTCGCATTTTAATTTCGAGGACAGCGGATGGTATGGGAAAGTGGCGCCCATCTGTGATGGCATTTTTCGGTTGTTCGAGATCGCTTTTAATAGTTTTGCGCAGCAAACAGCCTTCCGAAAGTATAATATCATTTTTCAGGATGATCCCGCTTAGATAAGCAGTTGCCTTTGCATCGTGAACTTCATTTTTAAGCTGTTGCAAAAAAGCTATATTCAATTTCTCAATAGCTGACCCCACAGCCTCATTTTTAAATAAGACCTGAAGCAATTTAAAGGTATATTGTGTGGTTATGTTGGATTGATAAGGGCCTGGATAATTCTCTTTAACTAGTGCTTCTAATGCCATATATTCATTACTGGGCGCTATGATGTGATAAACATCATAGCAAGCTTTCATCCAGTTTTTAGTTTGTATGTATCCATGTGAAGATCCTGTATAAGTTGCACCTTTCTCATCATATTTAAACCCTTCAACTTCTTTGTGTTCAACCGGATGCACTTCAAACCGGATAACGAGTTCCTGCGACATTTTCGCAATCGCAGCTTTTGAACGCTGCACAAGTTTTGATATAGCTTCTGTTAATATGGAATCTTTCATATGGAATAAGGAGGAAATATTTGACTCAAATTTACAATAATACCCCTATGGAAAAATTAGAGATTGTTTGCTTCGAAAGTGAGGCATTTTATAAATTATTGAAACAGGTTCTTTTGGGTTTCAAAGCCAAAGAACCACCGACGGGTAATAAATGAATCTCCGACCCGGAAGCCATGAAGATACTGCGCATCAAGAGCAAGCGACGTCACAAAAAATGTGCGTTGAAGGCAATATCCGATTTCCACAACCGGAAAAAAAATTTTATATGACATGGATTCGATCAGAGCTTATCTGGAAGATTTTGTTTACGAACCGTTTCACTATAGTGCAGGGAAGTAAAGAATTGAACTCCCAATTTACAGCTTCGAAATTAGTAAGGTATGTATAAAACGGTTTCGGTATTGATTTAGCAGCTTTTCGATAACTTCGCATAAATATGGGTTATTTAAAAAGCTTTCAAAAAAACAGGCAAAAACAAAAAAGCAAGGGGAGTGATCCAATTATGCCTGGCCATTTTGGACAAGTTATTAACGCACTAGAATCACAAATTGATATGTTTGAGGATGCTATCAAAGTGATGCAGGCTAAATATGCTACTGATCTCATACCACCTATTTTTAATAATTATCTTTTTTTTCGATTAGTCTTTAAGGACATTTTTGGCTTGATAGGCCAGCTTCAAAAAGCGCAAACTGAACAGGAGAAGAACCTCACCGCACGTTCATTAGCTTTACACCTTTATGAGTTTCTCGCTGATACGCAAGATTTCCTTGGGCCAAAAATGAAAGGCGGATTGACAGGATTTGATGATTTAATTCGTCATGATCTGCTTACAAAAGATCTTTATAAGGTCAAGGAGATTTACAAAGCCACCAAAAATAAAACCTTTAATCAATTAGCCGATATTCGTAACCATACGTCAGCGCACAAGGACCAGAATCCATTGCTGCTTCGCAATAAAATAAATAACATTAGTGCTCATGATGTGCAGGTCCACGCTATTCTTTGCACGATACTTTTCATGACTATTGTTCATTTCCAAAACAATGTATTAGCCTCTATAATTGAGGAAATGAATACAAAAGAAGGAATAGTTGCTGCTGTAACTGCCGCAGCTTATAAAACGGTGGAACGGGAGTTTCGGGAATCGATAATGATATTTCGGGGTACTGATCCTCGCCTCGCTGAGGTTTTGAGCGATCTTAATCAGGAGGAAATCAATAAACTAGTTGAGGTAGTAGCATACCTTGAAAAAAACAAATCTACATTGGCTCAGGCTTCGGACGTGAAAGTTAAGAACAGAAATAGGATAAAAACGTCCCTTTTTAATTTCTTATGCAAATGGCGCAAGCGTCGCAAGTTAGTTCCTTAAATATGAATAAATGGGGCATCTATCAAAGGTTAGCCAATTCTTTTAACTCCTTTTCATACTTCCTGGCCAAATCCTCCCGCGCAGCCTCTTTACATATCTTTATTGCCTGATTGAGCATTTCGATCATCCCAGGATCATTTTGAAGTTTTAGACTTTTTCTTTGGCTAATTGCTACCGGAACAAGTTTGACCGCTTCTTCAGGTTTGCCGACAACAAGCAAAATATAAGCGCCGTTTATGTAATATGATGCAAAAGCACCGGCATTTTTTTCTGGATTTTTACATTGCGCATGGTTGTGGATGGCACTTAAAGTAAAATTCCACGCTTGTTTTGGTTGATTCAATCCCACATACAGATTTGACAAATCATTATATATTATTGCTGTGAGGTAGCCGATCTTTTTTATGTCCTGAGTTTGCAATAGCTCCAGCGCATCATTGCAATAGACAGCGGCCGTCTGAAAATCATGTGTGTTCAATTTTATGCCATATAGGGTATTAAACGAGTATATCTTTTGTTCGGAAAACCCTTCCGGCTGAACAGCAATAGATTTTAAACAAAACTTCTCAGCGTTTTCAAAGTCATTTTCATCCAAATATTGTATCGCGATGTTATTTAGCACAGTAGCTAGCAAAGGGCTGTCTTTAATTGCGCGCAGTTGCACATCATCCAAACTAAGCTCTATGTCTTTAATTAGGTCTGATGCCTGGTTTTTTAAGCCTAGGTATCGATAAGCGATATAAAGATTATTTTTAAGGAGCAGTAAGGGTTGGCCAATTGATAATGTTTTAGGGCCTTTCAACCGTTTAATAATTTGCTCCGCATAGAATTGCAAGCGGTGTCCCTCATTTGAAAATGCGGAATTAGCATTTTTTAACCGATGGATTATTGGTGTGAATATCCAGCTATAAATAAAATAATCCTCAGTTTGTATCAAAACGATATCTTGGATCAGCGGATGACACCTGATTTCATCCGTCTCTCTAACAATTAGCCCCTTTATGGTCAGCGAATTGAAAGCTTCTATTATGCGGGGACGTTCGTCAGGCTTGGTAAAAAAGAAATCGAGCAATTCAGGTAGGGGAAGGTTTATCGGTGGAAGTATAGAAAGCAACCTTAACACATACCATTCAAATTCTGAATAATCAGAAAAATTAAAGACATTGTTTATCTGGTTGTAAACGCTTTCGTATGCTGATCTGCCGTCACCTAAATGTTCTATATCTGAACGAAATCTTGGCGGACTTAATTGATTATTATTTATGTCTTCGATGACTTTTTCCAAAGTTAACGTCGAGGAGGACTGCAAATTTTTTGCCAGGATTTCTGTCAATAAGGCGTTAAAATTGATAAGGGTCAGTAAACCGGTCAGTTCCGAATCATTGTAAGGCTTAGTGTAGAACGAATTGAATAGTTGTCTGCAATCTTCGAATCCGAGTGCTTCCAGTTCAATCTTAGTATTTATTTGAAAAGCTTCTCTTGAAATAATAAGTATAAAAGTATTATCGCGACTTAACCACCGCGCTAATTCCGGCTCAATTGTCTTTCCGTCTTCGTGGCGGAGATCATCAATTACAATTAACAATTTTCCTGGTACTGCCTTTAAACGCGTAAGTATTATTTCGTAAAGCTGATCAACAGAATCCGTTGTATTAAATTCACAGTGAAGTCCCGTTAACAAGGCCTGATTTCTGGCAATATCCTGTTTGAAATTTTGGATACCATCGAGCCATAACCTATGGTCATAATTTTGTTCCGTTTTTTGATAAAACAATTTTGCCGTGGTGCTTTTTCCGAGGCCTCCAATTGCCTGAAGAAGAACCAACTTATTGCTCTCCAACTCAGCTTGGAGACTAGCGATAGTATTATTTCGGCCAAATATTTTATCCGTTGAAATCCGCCCTACAGCAATCAGGTCTTTGGCAAACAAAGTTTGATTAAGATGGGGATAATAGTGCTTCCGAATATCCGGATATACTGAAATATCCTTTTGTAAATCTTCCCAACAATAGAATAATATGATCTTATTATGTTCTATGCTTAGTTGAATTGCCTTATCCTGAACTTCAGGGAATTTTTTCGTATTAGTGGCAAAATAAACCTGATCAACCGGATGTGGAAATTTAGCTAGTGAATCAATAGTCTCCTGTAATTCTTTCAATAGCTCTTTTACTAATATTTTAACGCTTCTTGAAAGATCTTTTTTCTTTGCCTGGACTGCCACTTTTTGACTTGCCGAATAAACATCGACTCCAAACTGAGAATAACCCCGGCTGCGATACTCTTCAAATGATCCTGTAGAATATTTTCTATTAAATATGTCTTTCAGGAATTCCTGAAAAATGTATTCATCGGCAAGTGGTTCATATTGGTAATACATTCAATTTGAATAGCTGGCAACAAGGTCGGAATAATTGCCTGCATGTTGTATTCCTTGCATTATTTCTTTACGTTTTTTTTGGATGGACGATTCTTCCCAACTTTCTTTTTCAACAATGCCAAACGGTAATTTACATACTGGCTATCTGTAAATGCAAACATTTTTTTAGTATTTGCGGCGAATGATCGGTAAATTTAACCATGTCAGTTGAACAGGAGAAAACCACTAATAAAGATATACTATATAGTCTCGCTAAAGGCGGAGTAGGATCAATACCAATTATTGGCGCACTTGCTACGGAAATCTTCAGCTTGGTGGTCACGCCACCGATGGAGAAACGTCGGGCGGAGTGGATGAATGATATAGCCGAGCGCCTTAAGGCCCTAGAAGATGCTGGAGCAATAGACCTAAACGAACTCACTAACAGCGACCAGTTTATTGATGTTGTCCTACAGGCTACTACTTATGCGTTGAAAACCAGTGAAGAAGAAAAAATCAGGGCCTTCAGAAATGGGCTGCTGAATACCGCGCTGGGCGATGGGCCGTCTAAGGTCAAAAGCCATATCTTTTTAACACAGTTGGATAAATTCACATCCTGGCACATCAAGCTGTTGGGTTTTATAGATGATCCACGTGAATGGCTGCAGAATGCCGGTATTACCATTCCAAATTATATGGGGACCAGTATTTTTACGATCATCTGCCATGCTTTTCCAGAACTAAAAGAGCACAGCGAACTGGTCGATGTAATTTGGGATGACCTGAAAGTGGCAGGCTTTCACAATACCACTGGTATCAGAACAACGATGACTGGAGAGGGTGCATTAGCGCCCAGGACAACACCACTGGGACAGGAATTTTTGAGGTTTATTTCAGGCGAATAAAGTAATTTACGTTAGATCGATGGAAACAAAATATAAAATAGGAGACTGGGTTTGCCAGAAAGAAAGCGATAATTATCCCAAATTGAAAGTAGTACAAATCACTCCGGAAGACAAATACCGTTGCAATGGTACGAACTACAGGCTACCACGAAAGAAAGTGATAGACAAACTATTTCTAGAAGAAGAAATCGCTCCATGGATAGACCATTCAGGTGTAATTATTTTAAGGGATAAATCTACTTTTCGTTAGCGAATCATCAATAACCTATATAATAATCTACTGAGCTGCTTCGCCAACACAGTAAGAAATCTTATTTCCTACCTTTGCGAAAATTTTAATCTATGAATATGGACATTACACAGGTGCGTGAATTTTGCGTGATTAGCAACCCTGGTGCGGACTTCAATGCCGTTTATACTTTTTATTACGATGAAACTAATAACATCAAAAAATTTCATTTGAAAAATGGTGATTTTAATGTTGCATTCTCCTCAAATTTTATATTAGGTGGGTTGGCTTACGAAGACAAAAAGCCTGATGTTAGCGATTTATTCAAAGGCATTCCGCTACAGGCCAACACCACTGAGGTAAAACTAAAACATATTGCACAAAATGGCTTTATAGACTGTCTTGGTTCATCAAAACTGACTGCATTTTTAGATAACTTGTCTCGACTGCCGCTTTACCTGCATTATTCATCGCTGAACTTGCTGTATTATTCGCTGGTAGATATCGTGGATTCTGCTATAGCCGGGGCAGAGGATCAGATCGATATAACCCCGGTTTTTATCAGGAGGCTAAAAAATGATCTTTACAGATTGTGCCGTTTGGAGATCACCAATGTGGTTCCCCTTTTCGTGAAATATAACTATCCGAATATTCAGCAAAGTGAACTTGAGAATTTTATAAAGGAATTACTTGGGCTGTTTACTGCTTACGATAATGATCCAGAATTTACAATATCATTAAATGTGATAAATGATCTTTTGAAGCGGGCGCTAACGGCCGGTTCATTGCCATTTATCGTTGATGAAACAAGTTTGATGTTGATCGGGGGCCTGTTTCAGTTTTATCAACGGCCGGTTTATCTATTTAAGAACAGCGAACATGTTTTTGATAATGAAGCCGAGATTCAAGAAAAATTCAAGCAGGAAACCCTGGTGTGTGAAGGCGACATTTTAAGCAATTTTACTTTTTTAGATTCTAAAAATGATCCATTAATTCAGGCTTCAGACATTATTATTGGTCTAATGGGCAAGTATTCCAAATTTGTTAATGAGAACAACGCTATGGACATTCGCGCAATTATTACTGGTCTTAACATCACGCAGCAAAAAAACTTAGACCTGTTGCTTGATCTGATCATCAAATCAGAAAGAAAGAACCTGGGATTTTTTCACAACGTTGACAGCAATTATGACCTTTCAAAATTACTTATCATTTCCTCGCTCAGAGGGAAAAATTTGTAAAAAGCTTTACGGTTTCGGTCAGCTGGTCAAAAAAGACTTTGCTTTCTGTATTAAAGATATCGATGACAAGTGGCGATTCCATGCTTTAAAATATAAGCTTGCAATTAGAATGATATTGAAAACTTACTGCGAGCCCGATTTTAAACTCCATTAATTTTGTCAATTATATTTTTCGCAGTTATAATCGCCTCAACATCAATAACAAAAGTCGACCGATTGCGTGTCCCTTCTACTTAAATAGTGATAATTTCCATCAATAAAACTTCTGCGTTACCTGATAAACTCGTATCTTTGAGTAACAACGCAAAGTTCTTTAAAACGTATCAAAATAACTGGTGCCCTGATTGGTGCCCAAGTTTTTAAAAATTGACAAAAAAGCGCTTCCAAACGCTTTAATCGCAATATTCATAGTCTTAACAGGATGACAAAATTATCCCAGCGGGATCACAGA
>Ga0302309_10001921_pt1 | contig 18082 bp, 12 predicted proteins | sample III_Palsa_N1_1_FD_200453 | JGI IMG/M metagenome (GOLD analysis project Ga0302309, IMG submission 200453) | Peat permafrost microbial communities from Stordalen Mire near Abisko, Sweden - III_Palsa_N1_1 | ecosystem: Environmental > Terrestrial > Soil > Palsa > Peat permafrost | place: Sweden... | reverse complement strand
GTACCAATTGACTTGTTGCACCTGTTGAGGTTAAAACTACATTGTCCGAAATATTTCCGGCTGTGGTACCGGCTGATGCCCTTACATAAATAATGGTGGCGCTTAATGTACCACCATTTTGCGTAAGCGTAAGGTTGTTGCTATAGCCGCTGTTTTGGTTAGTTGATATTTCAAACGCGGCGGGTACGGTAGCGGTAATATTTGCCGATAAGCTACTGCCATTAACTGAGAATTGCTGAATATCAGGTGCGATAGAAATTGTTTTTTCGCAGGCGGTAATATTGCCACTAACAGGGCCTGCCGTTATAGTGGGCGTAAGGGATGGGTTTACAGTAATAGTAAAAGTAACAGGCAAACCAGGACAACCTGAAGGCGAAATGAAATTTCCGTATGAGCTTGGGTTAGTCCCAACCGGTACAGTTGCAGTCAATTTATTAGTAGCTGTGTTTATAACAGATACTGTTCCCGATCCGCTATTCGTAGTATATATATAACTCCCATCGCTTGTTATGCATACATTCACAGGAACCATGCCTACTGCAATGGTGGCCGCCACGGTATTATTAGTTGTATTAATAATGGTTACGTTGTTTGATTCCTCATTGGCTACGTATACCCGGCTGCCATCTGGGCTTATTGCTATCCCCTCGGGCTCTTTACCGGTAGCAATGGTGGTTATGGTTGCACCCGTAGCCGAATTAATAACCGATACGTTATTAGATAAAAAGTTAGTCACATAAAGCGTACTGCCATCCGGGCTTATTGCAATCCAGCTTGGCGAAGCTCCGGTAGTAAAGGTTTTTACAATGCTGTTTGCAGAGGTGTTAATTACAGAAATGGTATTGCTAAAACTGTTGGCAACATAAAGCTTGCTGCCATCGGGGCTTGCAATCATGCCAAGCGGCGCCCTGCCTACGTTTACCTGGGCTATTTGTGCATTATCACTTACATTGTAAACATATACAATACCTAATGCATTGCTGGCCACATAAAACCGGGTATTATCGGGGCTTGCATATATCCCTATTGGTGCCGTTATGGGTATATTAGCTACAGCCTTTGTTATTACATTAAATATGGTAATAGCATTTATATCATAATTGCCTATATAAATGCGCTGTCCGTCGGGGCTAACACTTATGCTATAAGGGCTTTGGGTACCCAATATGCTACCTTGCATTTGCTGTGATGCCGTATTTATCACCGATATGGAATTACTGCCGGAATTTGTAATATAGGCTTGCCCACCAAATACAGGGGTAACTGTTACCGTTGCTATTATGGGTTTGCTGGTATTATTTATTGCGGTAAAGGATGCTATATCTCCCGTGCCACTTGCCGGCAAACCTATACCCGGCGTATCATTAACCCAATTAAATGTATCAGCAGTGCCGGTAAAATTAATAGCAGTTGTACTGCTGCCGGCGTTAAAAACCTGGGGCCCCACGGCGCTAATTACCGGAAGCGCGTTTACAACACCAGTAACTGCCACTTGCTGGCTGGCTGCCCCGGTAGAGCTTAATGTGATGTTACCTGATATATTACCCGTTGGGGCCGAAACCGCCGACCGCACATAAACAACGGTATTGGCTACAGTTCCGCCTGTTTGTGCAAGTGTTACACTATTTCCATATCCATTATTCGCTGAAAGCGACACTTCAAAATTGGCAGGTGCTGTTGCTGTAATATTATCGCTTAAGCCGCTTGCGGATACGGTAAATTGCTTAACGTTTGGGCTTGCCGATGCCGAGCCCGCGCAAGCGGATATGGTGCCTGTGGCTGTACCGGCAGTAATGGATGAAGCCGGATTTACTACCGCAATATTTACAACCGTACTGCTGCTGCCGCCCGCATTATAAGCGGTTATAGTATAATTTGTAGCAGGCGATACTGCGGTTGGCGTTCCGCTGATGATGCCGGTTGCTGAATCGAAGGATAGCCCGGATGGAAGAGTTTTATCAATAGTATATCCTGTAAGGCTGATTTGTTCGACATAATTGCTGTCGTTGTTGGTGGCATACAGAATGCCAGCCGAGTTAAATGCTATTCCAAATATTGGAAAATAACCAGGCAATGTAGTTACCACACCCGCCGGACTTATTTTTCTGATTAACTCGCTTTGGGCATCTACCACGTAAATATTTCCACCGGCATCAATTGCCAAACTTATCGGAGAATAAAATGTAGCCTTAGTACCCGTTCCATCACTTGAGCCGGCTACGCCGCTGCCCGCAAAGGTGGTTACAACGTCAGAGGGGCTTATTTCCCTGATCTCGTTATTCATGTTATCTGCAACGAAGATATTGCCGGAAGCATCAACAGCCAACCCTCTTGGTTCATTAAAACTGGCCTTTGTACCTATTCCATTGGCAGAACCTTCAAGGCCCCCTGCTAATACAGTTACTGTTCCATCCGGAGTGATTTTTTTAATGGCAAACCCATTTATCGAATCAATTGCATATAAGTTCCCATTGGCATCAATTGTTAGTGCTATAGCACATACATTAGCAAAAACACTTTCCACACCACCGGGTGTTATTTTATAAATTATTTGTGCCTCTGCATCGCCTACATAAATATTGCCCGCGGCATCAATTGCTAAACTTTCGGGGTCTTTAAACGAATATGGCAGGGGTGTAGCAACGCCCGCAGGTGTAATTTCTACTACCTGATAATAATATCCACTCGCTTCATATATGTTGCCATTTGCATCAATAGCAATTCCCAAAGGATTAAATTCGAAAGGTGGCAGCGGGGTTACCTCACCATAAGCAGTAGAAGGGACTGCACCCCCGGTATTCTGCGGGGATAAAAGAACAATGCTAGTATTTACATTATAAATTTGTGGGGTTTGATAACTAATGTTCGGAGCACTAACTGTAGGTACCGAGTTGTTTTTAGCATGCGTGAATCCATTATTTAATAGTGCTGTATTGGTTTGAGCTTTTAAGGTTTGAGGCAGGTAAAAGAGAAAAACAATTAAACTTAAAGCGCGTAAAAGTTTATTCATCTATTAGGGTTTGCAACAAATATACAATTTAAGATTATGCAACATGAGTTTGTAACGTGTGTTACATTAGGAAAATATAAATTCCCTATAGGTAGTCGATATCCGCTATCCAAATATTAAAACTTTTTTACATTCAGCCTGTGACCGGTGTCCCGGTAGCTATCGGGATCACCGTACCATTAAATAGTTTTACTTACCCGCAGCAGTCAAAACTTCCGTATTCAAGCGTACATATTCGGTGCTGTTACCTGCTTTTGCGGCATCAACACCTTCCTGCGCGGCTTTTATCGCGGCAGCTTTATCGCCTTTTTTAAGCTCGACACGGGCCAGCCATAATTTAACTACATAAGGCGGAAAACCCGGCGCGCTTTGCAGGGCGATAGCCCAGGGTAGGGCTTTGTTCATATCCTTATCGTTATTCCAGTAATAAATAATGGCTTGGTAATAAGGTTTGTCGGTAGTTTGCATGGCCGAATCTATCCTTGCCATTACACGGGCATCAATATCGGTAGTTAAGTGTATGGTCAGTGCGGTATGCTCCCACAGCAGGTTAAGGTCGGCGCTGGTAGGGAATACGTTGGTAAACTGCAGGGTAAGTGTTTCCACGGTTTCCTTTATTTGCGTGGGCTTAATAGTAAAACGCAGGTAATCGTCGGCTTGTTTATAGTCGTATGCGCCCCATTGTTTGGCGGTTTTGTTTAAGATGATAGTCCACTCATCCACACCGGGAATGCTGAACAGGCCATAAGTGCCCGCGGCAACTTTATGCCCTTCCAGCGTAACATCATCGGTAAAGGTAATGATGGTGGCGGCGTTTGCACCGGTGCGCCAAACCGTATTGTAAGGCTCCGTATAGCCGAATATTTGACGGCCCTTTACATTAGGGCGCGAATAGGTAAGAGTAATTTTACCCAAACCGAAATCCTGGATAATAGTTTGGGTTGAGCTTGGCGCAGGGGTTAGCTGCGCGTAGGTTTGACTACCGATTAGCAGGCAAACAGCCATAAAGGCGATAGGTAATAATTTTTTCATCTATCACAAAACTAAGCAATTAAATAAAAAAAGAAAGAAGATAATTACTTCCGCTTTCGGCAACGATTTGTTTAAAGTGTTTAAAGTGTTTTTTTTGTTTAAAGTGTTTTAATCGTTTTAATTGATCTGCCTGATTTAATTGTTGTCACCGTTTTTCCTGGTTTTTCCGCATATTAAAGCTAATGAATTTGAGCCCACCCTCTTTACGCCGCAGGCGAAGAGGGGGTCGACGAGCGAAGCTAAATCGGGTGAGTAAACGGGGCGCGACAGATTACATTGCGCTTAATCCGGCGATATTTTTCACACCACTTATTACCAATAGTTTAGCATATTTGTGTAATAGCTTTTCACCACCAATTAAATCTTATGATAAACCTGTCGAACATAGGCCGTATTTTCTATGGCGCTGCAATAGCGGAAATTGGTATTCAAACCATTGGTCAGCACGATTTTCCATATATATTACAAATGCCCCAGCATTTCCCGGTAAGCGCACAAACGATACTCGCTATCATTTTCGGGGTGATATGCACCTTGGCCGGTTTATGTATCATTTTTAAAAAGTGGACCGGGCAGGCCTCACTGTTGTTTGGTGGCTTTCTGCTGTTGCTATTCTTTTTATACTACATCCCCTACCAATTTTTAACCAGCTCTAACTACCTTAACCTGGGCGAATGGGAAAACGCCGAAAAAGAGCTGGCATTTGCCGGCGGTGCGTTTGTTGTTGCAGGATGTTTTCCCGGTAATTATAAAAGTTCAGTGTTGCGGTTTTTGCAAAAGCTGGTACCCGCCGGCGCTATCCTTTTTGCCATCACCATTATCAGTTTCGGTATCCTGCATTTTATGGAAGCAAAAGATGCCGCCACCCTGGTACCGGCATGGATACCCGGCCACCTGTTCTGGATATATTTTTGCGGCGCGGCGCTCATCGGTTCCGGCATTTCCATTATTCTGAAAATAAAAACCGGCTTATTTGCCGCGCTTTTAGGCCTGATGATTTTTCTATGGTTTATTTTGCTGCATATACCAAGGGTGGTAGTAGCACCGACCGCTTATTTAGGTTCTGAAGTTACCAGCGCGGTTATGGCCTTGGCGTATAGCGGTATTGCTTTTGTGATTGCGGGCGCGGGTGGGCGTAAGCTGAAAGCTTAATAGGTTTTAGGTTGAAGTTTTAAACTTCGACCAGTAAGAAATTTAATGATGAAAATTAAAATAGTAATAATACTTTTTGTGGTGGTAACCATTTGGGGTTTATCTTTTTTGATTCATTTGTATGAGCTAAAAGGCAATTTTAAATTAGAAAATATCGATTTTAAAATGATTAGCTCAATAACGATATCAAACAGGGGCATGAAAGGAATTAATTATGTTAGTATCAATAAAAAAGATAGTATTGATTTTTTTGATAGAATACTTGCTGGTTCGGTACCTGTTAATAAGGATGATTTAAATTTAAGGGACAACGATGGCCTATGTGAAATAGAAATCAATTTTAAAGATAAAAAATCAATGGAAATTGATTTGACAGATACACATACTAACAGCGGTATTATTACGTCGGGAGACTATTTTTATCGGAATGATAAATTGCTTAATTATATCATTGTGATTTTAAAAGGCGAATAAATTTATTCTATTCGCACATTCAAGTGCCGACACTTGAATGTATTTTAATTTAAGCGTGGACGCTTAAATTTGCGGGTTTGCGAAGGCAATAATTTATGTTTTAAGCCCGTTATAAAGTCCAATCCAAACTTATTACTCAAAATATTTAGTGTTGTGAAAGCTCATCATCATTATGCTGGTTCCCGGTTACTTATAATATTAGGCAGAGCTTTATTAATCCTCATTTTTTGTTGCAATACCAAAATCGCTTTATCGCAGGTTTTAAAAGGCCGCGTGTATGAAAACAATACCGGCATCGTATTGGATTCCGTCAAAATATCCACAACCACAGAAACCACATATACCGACAAGAACGGTAATTTTAAAATAAGGGCTAAAGTCAATGATTTATTGATTATATCAGCATTTGAATATAAAACAGACACGCTATTAGTGACTAATATGCGGTTCCAGGAAATATATTTATCGCCCCAGGCACATTTATTAAAAGACGTAAAAATTAACGCCGATAACACAGCGCCTACAGGTGGTTTTAGCAGGTATGACCCCGACTTTCATAACCAAACAGTTCAAAAACAAATGGACGATAAAGGTAATTATATAGGAGGCCTTACATTTAGAATTTGGGACTCGAAAAAAGAGGAAAAGAAAAGGGCAAAAGAAGACCGGTTATTGAAAGAAGATGCTGCGTATGGACAAGTATCCCATATTTTTTGCAGGGATACGATAGTAAAATATTTGCCATTGAAAAAGGATGAAATTAGCGGGTTTCTATTACGTTATTCACCCAGTGTTGAGGAATATATGTCGCCCGGATTTAATTTGGTACTTTATTTAAATAAGTGTTACAAAGAATATAAAGAACTTCCCTTGGAAGACCGCACAGGTAAATAGTTCGCATATTCAAGTGTCGACACTTAGCCTGTAGTCGGTGTTTTCACCGCACCACTAATATCAAAAAGTACAAATAATAGTTTTTTTTGGAAAAATAGAAATAGCAATCTGTTGTTTAGGTTTGTGTCAATCAATATATAACCTGCCGGGGCATATCAACAATTTTGCCCGGCATAAATCCTGTTTATTGTATGCGATACTTAACTGTACTATTTGCTGTTTCGTGCCTGTTATGCGCCAACCAATCACAAGCACAATCAATTGATACACTGCGCGACCAGCGCTTGTGGAACGCGCAATGGATTGGCCTGGATAATCCGCTCGACCAGGGTTTAAGTTATGGCGTTTATTATTTCCGTAAAACCGTAAACTTAAGCAACAAGCCTTCAACCTTTATTATCCATGTATCGGCAGATAACCGGTATAAATTGTACGTAAACGGCAACCTGACCTCCATTGGCCCGGCGCGCGGCGACCTCCATCACTGGAAATATGAAACCCTTGATATAGCCCCATATCTCACCGCAGGTAAAAACAGCGTAGCGGCATTGGTCTGGAACGAAGGAGAATACCGCCCCGAATACCAGATTAGTTTCCGCACCGGTTTTATTTTGCAGGGCAATACGGCAACCGAAGAGGTACTCAATACTGATAGTACATGGAAATGTATAGAAGATAAAGCCTTTACGCCCGTTTGGGGATATTTTTTAGCTGTAAATGGGCAAAATGTGGATATGAGCAAAACGATAAAGGACTGGAATTCGCCAACACTTGATGATGCTTCGTGGCCTTATGCCCAGGATTTATATTTCGGCCAGCCTAAGGGTTTAACCGATGGTTTTGGCTATATGATGGTGCCCTCGCTTTTACCGGCAATGGAAATGACCTACCAACCCATTACGGTTGTGCGAAAAGTTTATGGCATAAAAATTCCATCAACGCTAAAATTTCCTTTAACCATACCCGCAAATAAAAAGGTTATTATTCTGCTGGATCAAACTGCCGAAACCAATGCTTACCCCACTATAAAATTTAGCGGCGGAAAAGCAGCGGGCATATCCTTAGGTTATGCCGAAACATTGTACGAAAAAGGCAGCGATTTCTCGCGCAAAGGCAACCGTAATGATGTGGATGGTAAAGAATTCAGGGGGTTAACCGATAGCCTAACTTCCAACGGCAGCGCGGGGCAAAGTTATACGCCGTTTAATTTTCGTACTTACCGGTACATGCAGTTAACTGTACAAACCGCCAGCCAGCCTTTGGTTATCGATAGCCTGTATGGTACGTTTACCGCTTACCCGTATAAAGCCGCGGCGGTATTTAATACTACCAACACCCAAATAAAACAAATACTGGATATTGGCTGGCATACCATAAGGCTAAACGCGTATGATGATTATTTTACCGGCCAGTATTATGAGCGCATACAATACATTGGCGATGCCCGTATACAAGCCCTGGTATCTTATTACTACAGCAATGACGACCGCCTTACCCGCAACGCGCTTAACCAGATGGATGACTCGCGCTTGCCCGAAGGTATTACCCTTAGCCGGTATCCAACCCGCACCACGCAGGTAATATCCACTTTCTCATTACTATACATCGGCATGCTGCACGATTACTGGATGTACCGCAACGATAGCGCTTTTGTAGCCGATAAACTGGATGGCATGAGGGCCATACTTCATTTTTTCAGCAAATACCAGCAGGCCGACGGTTCATTGAAAAACACGCCTTATTGGACATTCATTGATTGGGCCAGCGGTAAGGGCTGGGACTTCGGTTCGCCGCCAAAAAGTGCTGATGGAGGTTCGTCTATGGTGGATATGCAATTGCTTTGGGCCTATCAGCAGGCTGCCGAAATGGAAAGCAAATTAGGTTTGCCACTGTATGCGCAACTTTATGCGCAAAAGGCCGCGCAACTAAAACAAACCATACAGCAAAAATATTGGGACAGCGGGAAAATGCTATATGCCGATACAAAGGATAAAACAACATTTTCCCAACACGCCAACGCGCTGGCTTTGCTAAGCGGCGTGGTACCCGATGCTGATAAGCTTGCCTTAAGCAAAAGGATTCTTGCCGATACCAGCCTGGCAAAATGTACCATGTATTTTGATTATTATTTATACCAGGCGCTGGTAAAAGGCGGTTTGGGCGATGATTACATCAACTGGCTTGGCCCATGGCAGGCGAGTGTTAAAATTGGCCTTACCACCTGGGCCGAAGAATCCAATTTAAACACCACCCGGTCCGACTGCCATGCCTGGTGCAGCAGCCCTAATATCGAATTTTTTAGAACAGTATTAGGTATAGACAGCGATGCCCCCGGCTTTGCCGAAATAAAAATAGAGCCGCATTTAGGTGCCCTAACCAAAGTAAGCGGCGAAATACCCCATCCAAACGGTAAAGTAGCCGTATCATATTTATTAGTCGGCAGCAAATGGAAAATAAAGATCAGTCTGCCGCAAAATACATCGGGCAGGTTGGTATGGAAATCAAAAACTTATTTGTTGAAGGCGGGGGATAATGCGTTTGTGATATAGATGGCTTTTACTGTGTAAACTGAAAGCTTAGTATATTATAGGTTGATTTGGAAACTTCGACCAGTGGGGGGCGACTTATAAATGTAGACAGCAAATTCAACTAATAAAAATTATCTGATTTGAGTTTCAAAGACTTATCTTTATTGTACACATTAATTCGCCTTTAGCCGGAGTTAAACCGGCGGTGAAAAATGATAATCTTATTGTACAGGTTAAAAAATAGTATGTAAGCTGTTTGACAAATTAAACAAACCCCATGTTAAGTAAATTTAGTGCTGCTGCCAAGTTATACATGCTGCTATTTATTACTGCTGCCAGTTTGATCGGGTTGGGGCTTTACGGTACTGATGACCTTAAAAAAATGAATGAAAACACTAAAACGCTTTATGCCGACCGTGTGTTGCCCTTTCAACAATTATCAAATATTCGTTTTGCGTATACTACAGGAGTTATAAATATCGCACAAAAAGTTAAAGATCACCAGCTCACTTCCAATGAGGCAAAAAAACAACTGCGTGAAGCCGAGGATATTATTAATACGAATTGGCGCAACTACAAACACACCTATCTTACGCCGGATGAGAAGCTTTTGGTTCAACAAACAGATGTAATAAAACACCAGGCCGATGAGGCAAACAAAGAACTGGAAACCATATTAGCCAAAGAAGATATTCGCGCCCTCGATGGGTTAATCCAAAACAAATTTTCTGCCGACCCGGCTCCTTTTACTGCAAAGCTTACCCAGTTGATGCAATTACAAGTAAAGATTGGTAAAGAAATATTTAATAATAACAATGAAATTTACCGGGTTACTTCAACAAAATCACTCTTATTGATCCTTGTTTCCCTGGTTATAGCTGTTTCTCTTTCATTTCTTATCATTAAAAACATAAAAAACCTAATTAAAGATATTTTACTCAATAACAAGACAATAAAAGAAAGCGAGGAGAAATATCAATCATTATTTGAGCAGGCTTCTGATGCGATATATGTAGTTAATGCAGAAGGCACCTTAACCAATGTAAATAAAAGCATGTGCGACCTGGTTGGTTATACCGCCGATGAATTATTGACAATGCATATTGCCGACCTTTTAAATGCAGAACTAATAAAGGCTAATCCACTTTTGTATTCCACAGCAAAGCCCGGTGATTCGGTAACTGGCGAAAGGAAGGTTGTTCATAAAAACGGGGCCATAATTGATGTTGAAATTAACGGCAAAAAATTTGCCGACAACAGGGTACTTGTAATTGCCCGCGATATCACCGAACGTAAGGCAATGGAATTGGAATTGAAAACAGCCGAGCTGAAATTTCGTACACTGGCTGACAAATCAATGGTTGGGATTTACATTGTACAAAAAGGAAAGTTTACGTATGTAAATCCAAGGTTTGCCGAGGTTTTTGGCTACGAGCCTGGCGAGTTGATAGGCAAACCGTCTGTTAAAGCCATTATACACCCGGATTACCAAGCTATATCTAATGAAAATGTACGCTTACGTGTGGATGGCGAGGCTGACGGTGTTCATTACGAAGCAATGGGGAAAAGAAAGGATGGAAGTGCAAATTGGATTGAGTTTTACGGAAACAGGGCTGTTTTTGACGATGAGCCAACTATTATAGGTTCGATGATAGATATTACAGAGCGTAAGTTAGCCGAAAATGAATTACGCCTATCCGAACAGAAATACAAAATGCTGTTTGATAGCAGTCCGATGCCTTTATTGATGGTGAATAAAAACGACCTTTCAATAATTGCAGCGAATACCGAGGCTGTTAAACTTTATGGCTATACGAATGAGGAGCTTTTAAAAATGACCATTAAAGACATGCGGCATGAAGAAGATCGGGACCAGGTATGGGATAACTTTAAACAGGATCTTGATACTTCAAGTGAAAGGGGCATATTCAGGCATGTGAAAAAAAACGGCACAATAATATATGTACAGGTAATAGCGCACGATATTATGTTTGAGGGCAAGCAGGTAAGGTTAGGGCTTTATAATGATTTGACAGAAAAGCTTAAAGCCGAACGGGAACATCAGAAGACGGAGGCAAATTTGCAAACAATTTTAAATACAACCGATACTGCATATGCTTTGTTAGACCGCAATTTGACTGTATTGGAATATAATGAAAAAGCATTAACATTTGCAAAAAACGAATTTAATTTTGACCCCGAAGATAGCAGCAAATTATTTGATCATCTGCCCGAGAACAGGCGCTCACGGTTTTTTCAATACATTGATGATGTATTAAAAGGTGAAACGATTAGCTATGAAGTTAGTTATCCTCAACACGAAGAAATGAATATCTGGTATTATGTAAGAATGTTCCCGATATCAAATAAAGAAAATCAAATACTTGGGTTAGTATTAGCTATAACCGATATTACCGAAAGAAAGGACGCCGAACAAAGCTTACAATCGGCCTACGAGCGCATAAAGGGGAATATTCAACTTATACGCGAGATGGTCTGGAAACAATCGCACATATTAAGAAGCCCTTTAGCCAATTTAAAAGGTTTAACAACAATACTACAGAGCAACCCTGCTGATGAAGAAGTAATGCGTTATATTAAAATAGAACTTGAGAGGATGGATACCGTTTTTTCAGAGATGGCTGAAGATTCATCAAAAGATGAAATGATTTATTAGGCGAAATGCAAATTTAGCTTGTGGTTAGTGGTTGCATCTCCAATATAGAATTTTTCAGAACGGTATTAGGTATAGACAGCGGTGCTTCTGGTTTTTCCGAAATAAAAATAGAACCCCATTTAGGCACCCTAACCAAAGTAAGCGACGAAATACCCCATCCAAACGGCAAAGTAGCCGTATCATATTTATTAACCGGCAGCAAATGGAAAATCAAAATCAATCTGCCGCAAAATACATCTGGCAGGTTGGTATGGAAATCAAAAACTTATTTGTTGAAGGCCGGGGATAATGCGTTTGTGATATAAATGGTTTTGTCGCCCATTCAGGTGTCGACACTTGAATGTGTTTTAAGTTAAGCGTCGACGCTTAACTTTGCGGGCTCGGATATCAACGTTGTATGATGCTATGTGTGCCAAAATCTAACAGATTATTGTTTGTTAGATATTCATATTGCTCTTTAGTCAAATATATAACAGCTTCCTCATAAGGTAGCTCATAAAAACTACCCGGTAAATTATTCTCTACTCTTAAGGTTTTTAAAAATTCCGGAAACTTCGTATCAAGAAAGCCGTAGGCGATACTAAATGTGTATGAATGAATTTTACCTTTAAACAAGTATTTAAGATTAACACTGTCTTTTATCTTTCTTTGGGTGATTTGAGTTGGATTAAATGCACCATGTGTGATTATAGCAAGATGGGTTAAAAGACTATTATATGGATAAGTGGGCCGCATTAACATGGGAGGTGTGATAGAATAAATAACATTTGGGAAATTAAATAATAAATTATTTATAGAATACAGCTCATCTGATTCAGCATCAGTAGTTCCTTTTTCGATTTCTGTATCTGAAAGATGGTCAAATAAGCCGGCTTTTCTCCATCCTGCTATGGTAGTATCAACCCTAACAGATGTTAGTGTACTATCATAGTTTTCCATGCTCAAAAGCATGTATGAAAGACAAGGATTTTTCCAAAATATATCGGTTTGTTCTTCCCTAAGTGCGATAAGAGCGGTGTATCGTAACGTGTTGTCTGCATTGCCCGCATGACTAAATGTAATATTATGCAAACGGTAAGGCGAATTTTCATCTGCCAGAATCTTGTTGAAAATGGGATAAAAACTTTCGGCAATAACCTGGATATAATGTACTTGACCTTGTTTGTTTTTATAAAAGAGAACAATGCCGGAATGTTTATAAACGCGTCCATTGCAAGTTAAACTTATATTAAACTTATGTGTAGGTAAATGTGTTAAATCGGAATCTTGTGTTGTTGTATAGCTAAAATCTGTAAAATTAAGGTCAGGTAATATGGCGGCAATGTCACGATGAAATTGCTCCAGCCGGAGAGAAGTATCAGCGAAATATTTTGTAAGATCAAATGTTCGGGCAAGTTTGCAGTAATTAGTTAACTGATAGGATGATTCTATTTTATTATTTTTGATATCTGCCTCTAATTGTAAAAAGGATGAATCGCTAACAATACCATTTTGATGCAGTAATTGCGCAACAGGCAACAATTTATCAGGCGCCAGCCATTCAAGCCTTGCGCTCATTTCCGCCAGGTGGCGGATCATTTGTAATTCAACCACATAACGGCCACTGTCTATGGCCCTAAGTGTATTGGTATAAACCTTACCAGTAAGCAAACCTGTCCTATTGATTTTATTCAGTAAAAGGCGAAGGGATGTATTAATGCTATCCTGATTATTATTACTAAGGTGTGTCCAATTATAAGAATAAAAAAGTCCGGTTGTTCGAGGATTTACGTGAAATTCTTTTTGTAGCATCACATTTTCCAATCCTCCCAGGATAGCAATGCGATCAGAAAAGCCGTTTCTATCTTTTAGTTCCTTTTCTAATAATGGGCGCTGTTTAGCTGTTATAATTTTATATTTAATAAGGCTATCAATAGCCGCTGATGGCGACTGTGCGTAAACATTGCTAAATAAGCCGGTAAAAACAATAAGGATGATAAGGCGGCGGTTCATAGTATGAAGATAAATATTCTCAAGTAATTGTCAAATGAAATCCGCCCATTCAAGTGTCTACACTTGAATATATTTTAAGTTAAGCGTCGACGCTCAACTTTGCAACTCCCATCTAAAAATGTTACAAGCATCCTGCTTGCGAATGCTTTGTTTTCCCAATCCAAAACCCGACCTTAGAATTCATTTCCATTCACCATAAAACAAACCCCGGTGTATAAATCAAAGCTCGTCGGTTTTTCAATTTGCTTAATATTGTTATCGGCAATAGCTCCCGCGGCTTTTGCTCAAACCCATTCAGCCCAAAAAACATTAAAACTAACTAAGGCGGAGTATATTGATAAAGTACATGCCATCTGGATAGGGCAAATGGCTGCCGCCAGCATTGGTTTCCAGTTTGAGCATACCACCGCCTCGCGCAAATGGATGACCGATTACCCCAAACCCCTGCAATATGCGGAGGTGGACGACGATTGGTATTACGAAATGGCGGCCATCCGCGCGTTTGAGCGCTACGGTATTGATATGAGCGTTAAGCAACTGGGCAAACAATGGTTGGAAAATAACTGCGGCACCTGGGGCTCTAGCGAACAGGCGCGGCTGCTGATGCAGCGCGGTGTTCCGGCCGATTCTGCCGGTCACCCTAAATATAACAGGTTATGGTTTAGCATAGGGCCCGAATTTAGCTCGGATGTTTACGGCTCATTGTCGCCCGGCATGCCCAATACGGCTGGCAAAATGGCACGTAAATACGGACACATTAACGGTTATGCCGAAGGGACCGATGGCGCGGTGTTTGTTTCGGGCATGATAAGCCTGGGCTTTACCGAAACCGACACGCACGAAATTGTGCGCAAAGCGGCGCAGCTCCTCAGCCCCAAATCGCCGTACAGACAGTGTATCGATATGATAATCAACATGGCCAGTCATGGTAAAACATCGCGACAGGTATTTGATGCCGTGGAAGACCGCTGGCATATCGAATACCCCGCCACAAACAACGCCGTTGCCAATGGTGGTATAGTGGCCACCAGCGTTTGGTTTGGCCAGGGTGATTTTTTAAAAACGGTTAACCTTGCCTTTGGCGCCGCCGATTTTACCGATGCCGATTGTAACTCGGCCAACGCAGCTTCGGTTGTGGGCGCTATGCACGGCATGAAGGCCATCCCCCAAAACCTGGTAACGCAGTTTCACGATACGCTTAAAGGCGATTCGCTGGGCCCTGTTGCCTTAACGCCACCGGTTAACGAAAGTATAACCGCGCTGGCAAAAAGAACAGTCGCCCTTGGTCTACAGGTGATAAAAGCCAATGGCGGCACGATATCGGGCGATAACATTTCAATCCCCGTACAGCAGCCCATAACCCAACCCGCAGAGCTGTTTAAACTGGCCGATTTAACCAAATACTGGAACCCCGATTGGGAACTGCAACGCGCAGGCTTTGGCGGCGCAGGCGGCGGCTTATCGGGCATCAGGGGTATTACTTATTTGGATAAGGATGTGCTGGCCACCTACCCGCGCGATGAAGTGCGCGGGGCGCTTTTACAGCGCACGGTAAAGCTAACTAATAAACAAAAAACACTATCATTTAATGCAGGCGTAGATAATGGGCGGGCGTGGCAACTGAATGTTTATATTGATAACGACCAGGTGCTGGATACCCTTATCGAAGGCACCAAACCCGATTTGAACTGGCATAAAATAAATGTTGATTTAAGCGATTATACAGGTAAAACCGTAAACATCCGGCTGTACCAACTGGTGCTGATAGACGGCAAGGAAGCCGGGAATGCTTACTGGAAAGATTTGAAATTGATATCATGGTAGATAGAAACCACCCGCATTTAAAAAGGAAGCCGAACCATTTTATAGTATTATTATGGAAGGGCTTAAAGGCGAAGTAGATGGCGAACATTTTTGGGATGCCGTTGCCGAAGACGCTGTTTTTGAATTTTTATACCGTTTCCCCGGCTTCGCGCAAAAAATTGAGGGCCGTAAAAAGTACATGGATTGGTTTGGCGGATATAGCATGAAATTGAAATCGGCCGATAATCTTATTATTCATAAATCCACCGAGCCTGGGGTTATCATTTTAGAATATGAGGTGCATGGTACCGTTCCGGGCAGCAACAAGCCTTACGATAACAGGTTTTGTTCGATAATAACCATCAAAAACCGTAAGATTACTTATTGGCGCGATTATATGGATTCACTAGCGGTAATGCTGGCGACAAGCTAAACATACGGTATGTCTGCGACTTACAAAAAAGGATTTAAGCAGTTAATTTTATAATTTAGTCGCACTAAGCCGTTAATGGCTTAAATTATTTTTTATGGCAATATTTAACAATTTAGGCAAATACAGGGATTTTGGCCTGCTCATCATCAGGTTGGGGCTGGGCGCTATGTTTATTTATCACGGATTACCCAAACTAACCGGCGGCATAAAAACATGGGAAGAGGTTGGCTCGGCAACAAAATATGCAGGCATACATTTTTGGCCGGTATTCTGGGGCCTGTTATCGGCTTGTGTAGAAACCTTTGGCGGTTTTCTGCTGATTATAGGCCTGGGCTTTAGGGCGGTGTGTTTACTGCTGCTGATTAACATGATAGTAGCGGCGTTATTTCTTTTCGGCCAGGGTGCCGACATCGGCAAAGCAGCCGAAGCAATTGAGGATGGTGTTGTTTTTGCCGGACTACTTTTTGTTGGGCCGGGAAAATATAGTGTGGATAAGAGGTAATGTACTTGGCTTAAACACCCCCTTAAATTGTCGGCTTTACCCCTTGGTAAGCCTGGTATAACGCGATAACTTCATTCAGCATTAGCATACGATAAAGTTTGCTAATTAAACCTGGATTATATGAATATCCTAATCAGCCCGGCAAAAATCTGCCGCGGCATTTTATCGCTTTTTGCCATCATCTTTATTACTACTCAAAGCTTTGCGCAAAAGCCTGTAGCCCCGCAACTGGAAAAAATGCCCGTCGCGCTGGAAACCGATTATGCGCTGAGTTCGCTGCCGCCGCAACTGCGCCCGGCCGCTACCATCTATTTGTTAGACCCCGCAAAAGGGTACTATGTAGCCCGGAAAGGCACCAACGGGTTTATTTGCTTTGTGATGCGAACAGCCTGGGAATGGGCCGAATTCAGGAACGATATTTATACCGCCATTAGCTATGATGCCGAAGGCGCCAGGGCAATTTTCCCTATTTACATGGATGAGGCTACAATGCGGGCCTCGGGTAAATTTACCGCTTTGCAGGCGAGGGATATTATAGTCGACAGGATAAAAAAAGGCACATACAAAGCCCCCGCAAGGCCGGGCATATCCTACATGGTGGCACCCATTATGCGTACCTATCCCGGCACCCCGGCATCGCATACCGTGCTAACCATGCATATGCCGCATTATATGTTTTACGCCCCATATTTAACTAACGATGATATAGGCAACATACCCAACGGTACGCAGGACGGCCCGTTTTTAGTTAACCCTGAGGCCATGTTTCTTGGAAAAAGAAAAGCGCCGTATGCCTACATTATTGTACCCGAAGGCGAAACGGAAAGGGCAAAAGTAATTGCGGATAATAAAGGATTGCTTAAACGCCTTGCGGATTACAGGTCATTTTTAAAATAGAAAGGGGGGAGCACCACAATTGTTCGAAAGATTAAAGGATGTCGTGCTTCGAGTGCCTCAGCATGACATCCCTCTCTTTTTTATAAAACATTCCTTAGAAAAGGAATAATCTCATCTTTCGAACACCTAATCACTTAAAAACCGCGCTTCCTTTTTTGCCAATAAACGCTACCTTTTCTTTCTTGCCTAAAACCACTTTAATGTTTTTATACACGTTTTTGCCTGAATAAGGGCCAGTTACCTTCCAGTACAATGTTTTAGTTTTATCGTTCCAATAATAAGCCGTTGTTCTTGTATCGCCTTTGGTGTAATTATAGGATACCCCATCATCCTCAACCATTTTAAAGCTGCCGTTTTTTCCGGGATAGATACGTATCTCAAGCGGAGTACCCGAGGTTTGTTCCGAATATTGCACAACAGCGCCAACCGGGAGTATAGTGCCTGCGCGGACATATACCGGTATTTCATCCAGCGCCTTATCAACTGAAATAGTTTTTGGGCCTGTAATTACCTCGCCGGTGTGGTAATCGTACCATGTGTCAGCGGGTAAATAAATGCTTCGCTTGCCACCTTCAGCCAATACCGGCGCTGCCAGTAATCCTTTACCAACCAGCCATTCATCGGTCATGTTGGCAACGGTAGTATCTGCCGGGAATTCCATCACTAATGGCCGCATAATAGGGGCGCC
>Ga0302309_10001920_pt1 | contig 18082 bp, 16 predicted proteins | sample III_Palsa_N1_1_FD_200453 | JGI IMG/M metagenome (GOLD analysis project Ga0302309, IMG submission 200453) | Peat permafrost microbial communities from Stordalen Mire near Abisko, Sweden - III_Palsa_N1_1 | ecosystem: Environmental > Terrestrial > Soil > Palsa > Peat permafrost | place: Sweden... | reverse complement strand
TGTGGCCCTGGCAAAAGCCGAAAACCCATCTATGTCTGTAGTGGTCAAAGAGTCCTTTCCGGTTCCCGAAGTTCTTGGCCCTCCCGTCCAAACCAATTCGTCGCTGCTGTTTCCTCCCACACGTATATACCCGTTTCCAAGGTTTTTATACAATTGCAGGAGGACCGCGTCATTCACACTCAAAAAGGAAGAATCTGTCAATGCAGAGATCTCATAGCTGAAACCCAGAAATGATTCCGGGATTTTTGATCCTGCACTTTCAGGATGGAGGGTGACCGTTACACCTGTTCCCACCGGCTGTGGGAAAGGCAAAGTTTGAATAGTCGCCTGGTCTTTTTTGCAGGAAGCAACCAATGTCAGAAGAAACCCTGACAGCAGTAATAGGTAGATACGGCGTAATCGTTGCACGGGATCTGATTTATTATAGATATATCCTTGCAACAATTACACCGGCTTTAGGCGCAACCACCCGTTATTAAAATTAATTAATGCACCTCCCGCTTTATAGCCTGCCCTCCGAAGGCTTAGCAGGCTTCCCTGTTACGTAGGTAAAGTTGACAGACTGATCCCCCACCCGAATGGTGAAATCTCCCGGCTCCGTTACAGGCTTACTGTTGTCCCCTATGAAAGACAAGTCGGCTGGCGTAAGGATGAAGGAGACCGTCTGTGTTTCCCCGGGTTGCAAATTGATCTTGTGAAAAGCCCGCAGGCGTTTCGTATCCGGAGTGATAGAGGCATACCATTCACTGGTATAGAGCAATACCGATTCCATTCCGGAGCGGCTTCCTGTATTCTTCACTTCCACTGTAACCCTAAGACGGCCTCCTTCCGTAAGCGAAGGCCGATCCGTTTTCAGATTACTATAGGCAAAATGAGTATAGCTCAGCCCCGTGCCAAATTCATACAAGGGATTATATCCGGTTTTATCATCAGGGTTACCATTCTCCAGGTTCTTGCGGTAGTAGTTGACCAGGGAATTTGGATAGCGGGGATAGGTGAAGGGCAACCTCCCGGACGGATTGACGTCCCCGAATAGAATATCCGCCAGCGCATCTCCTCCTTCGTTTCCCGGCAAATAAACCGTAAGGGTGGCCTCCGCAATTTTATCGGCCTCCGTAATGATCCTGGGCCGTCCTTCCGCCAGAACGAGGATAATGGGCTTCCCTGTTTTGGCCAGTTCCGTGGCCAGCCTGATCTGGGCCGGGGGCAGGTTCAGGTCATTGATATTGCCGGGATTCTCCGCATAGGATAATTCCCCCAGGCAAAGGACAATGGCATCTACCGGCTGAGCCGCTTGCACGGCAGCAGCGATATCTGATTCGGCCTCATAAGTAGCCCCTTCGGAATAAGCCACCTGGCCCTGTCCCAATTTTTGTTGGAGGGCTTGCAGGATCGTATGATGGCCCGACCCGAATTGGTCATCCACCTCACCTTGCCAGGAATAGCTCCATCCTCCGTCCAGCGAACGCATCGTGTTTGCGGTAGGGCCTGTAACGAGTATCTTCGCTCCCTTTGCAAGCGGAAGCAGGTCTTTGTTGTTCTTCAAGAGCGTGATAGATTGTTGTGCGGCCTGAAGGCTTACGAGCCTGGATGCTTCCGATCCGAAGTCCGGATAATCTTCCGTAAGCGGCACTGGCGTCTTGAAAAGCCCCAATTCATCCTTCAATCTCAGGATGCGCCTGACAGAAGCGTCAATGCGGGCAATGGACACTTTACCCTGGTGAACCAGGTCCAGCAGATAATTATAAAATGAATAATCATAAGGCACCATGCTCATATCAATGCCTGCATTGATGGCAATCCTGACTGCCTCTTCCTGGGTAGAGGCGATATGATGCCGGTCATGCAGGTATTTGATGTCCTGCCAGTCCGTAACAATAACCCCGTCAAATCCCAGCTCTCCCCTCAATACGTCTGTCAATAGGTATTTGCTGGCGTGTACCGGTACTCCGTTGATCTCCCCGGAGTTCACCATCACCGTTTGCGCACCGGCTTTCACCGCTTCCCGGAAAGAAGGAAGGAAATATTCCCGCATATAACGATCGGGGATCCAGGCCGGCGTGCGATCCTTACCGCTCAGGGGATAACTGTAGCCCAGGTAATGTTTCATACAGGCGGCTACATGGTATTTGTCGAACCGGTCTTCTCCCTGGTATCCTTTTATGGCCGCTGCTCCCATGGTTTTACATAGGTAAGGGTCTTCACCGTACGTTTCGTACATGCGGGGCCACAGGGGTGATTTCCCCAGGTCAAGGACAGGGGAAAAATTCCAGGGGATGTAGCTGGCCCTGGTTTCATAGGCAGTAATGGTAGCTGCCTTATACACCAGTTCGGGATTAAACGTAGCGGCCTGGGCAATTTCCTGGGGGAAGAGCGTGGCGCCAAGTGTATAATTGACCCCGTGTATAGCGTCAATCCCATAGATCACCGGGATTTTTAACCGGGTTTCGTCCGAGGCGCTCTGCTCTATGCCACTGATGAGCTCTTTCCATTTATCCCTGGTGAGGGCATGTCCCGTGGTATTGAGGATAGATCCGACGTGGTAGGTGGCCAGGGCCTCTTTCAATTTCGCAGGATCTATTTGCACGGGATCCGACTCGTTTTTGGCAGTTCCGGTTTTTAAGACGTCATCCAGCGTGATCTGTGTCATTTGACCTATTTTCTCTTCCAGCGTCATCCTGGAAAGCAGCGCATTGATCCGCTGCTCCCTGGCAGCGTCCCGCCTGACAGGGCTTCCAGCCGGCGAGTGGGGTCCAGAGGGGACGGGCGAATGCGTAAGTTGGGCGGACGCCTTCGGCGCAAGCGCAATCAATATTGTCAATGAGAAAACCCCGGCAAGGAACCGGATTTGCAGACGCGTAAAGGTGACGGTGTGAAGATGCATAGTCAAGCAAAATTTTAGTGAATGGGCCATTTCCAGGGACGCTAAATTAGCTTGTCTCCTGGCCAATAACTAACACTTTACGGTATAAATCACATATTATTTTATCGTTTCGTCCTGCAATGCCTCAAATGCGCTTGCCAGGTAGGCCAGCGGGGCATTCCAATTGATCGCTATTTCGTTCGAGGCATAGGCGGCTACCTGGTCAATATAGGCTTCATCCGGCGACAATGACGGATACGAGCACCCATCCTGTCGCCCAGGATTGGGTCCTCCCACCAACAAACCGGGAACCGGGTCGGTAACCGCATCCGATTCAGACACCCGGTGGTGTGGATGCATGGGCGAATGGGTGCCGAATCCGGTGACAAAACAATATCCGGTAGCATTCCTCCCGAGCAGGTAGTCCAGGTTGGCCATGGCCAGCCTAAAGTACTTTTTATCCTTTGTCAACAGGTAGGCGCGGATCAGCAAAATGCCTTGGTTAGCGGCCACTGAATTGCTGCCCCAGGAAAAATCACGTACATTTTCTCCCATGACAACCCCGTACCCTTGCCCCGCAACACCGGCTGCCCATACATCAGCCAGGGATAATAATTTCTTTCGTATCAACGGCACCTGGCGGATGGGTCCCCCTTTTAACCTGCCTTCAAAACGCAGGAGTGAATAATATCCCAGGGTCCTTACATTGGACCAGGTGGGTACCCGCAAGGCCTCCGGGCCCGCTATATCATTACCGCTGTAATAGGCCGTGTCCCCCGTGCTAATATAGAGTTCAATCCCAGCCCACACAAATTCGTCGCTGGCGTCGTTATCTCCGTAAGTACCGGTCAGGATCGCGGGTTTGAACACCCGGTTAAGAGCGCTTTGATCGTAATATGTGGTGGGATGGGCCCCTGCCCAATTCCATGCCTTTTTAGCGGAAGAGAGACAGGAATCTGCAAGCCCGGGGAACGCCCGGCGATAAAGTCCGAATACCCGGGAAGCCTGTGCCATTACGGCTGCAAAATCCAGGGAAGCCTGGGTACTTTTCGCCACAACGTATCTGGGCGCCCTGGCGTCCGCCGGCATGATAAACGGATCAAAAACCGCGTTGGTCAGCTTGTGGTATACTCCACCATCCTCCGGATCCTGCATTGTCAGCATCCAGCGCAAATTCCACAGTATCTCCTGCAGGAGGTCGGGGACACCGGGTCTGGTTTCGGGGATATGCGTGTGTAGTCCGGCCGCATAGACTGGAAAATCCTCGTATAACGACAGCAGCGTTGCCATGGTAATACCGCTGTTCACGATGTACTTATTATAGTCTCCTGCGTCATACCAGCCTCCCGGACTGGCAATGACCGTGTTTTCAGGGCGCCAGTCCGAGGCAGCGGAACCATGTATCCACACGTAGTCATCCGGATGCCCACCCGGCCGGGCCCACTTGAGTGCATAAGGCTCTTCCAGGGAAGTGGACGCCCGTTGAAAATAAAAGGCCTTTAGGGAAGAAGCAGCGAGCGGTCCGTACACTTTCCTGCCGATACGAAAAGGATAAGAATACCCCAGGCCCGGAATCAGTAGAACGAATGTGCCCGTATCCTTGAAAGCAGAAAAATCAGCTGTATGGGTTGTTTTGGAGGAGGCAGCGTCATATCCCTGCTCACCGATCCTGCCACTGAACAATGTATCCGTCAGTGCAGGGGTAGCAATGTAAAACCCGGTCTGACTATCCACATTGCCGGTGATCACAGCCACCTTTTCTCCCGCAGGATAAAACCCTACCTGGTTCAGGCGGATATCAGGGGAAACATGGATAGATAAAGAAGGAAGGTCACCGTTCTTTTGAGCTTGCAGGGAATAAGTCATCAGCGATAGCAAGAACACTGGGAATAAGGCCTTCATATGTTACTGTTTTTGACGGAGGAGGCAAATGGATACGCCGACTTCCACATCCTCCATAACACGATCAGGGGGAAAATGACCCACGCCGCGTTGGCCAGGAATACACGGGCCAAGTGGGGAGTGGCGTGCTCTCCCAATACTTCTTCAAATAAAATGATCGTGACATTCGTGAGCATGACGGAAGCCCACATAATACTTACCAGGCGGATCCAATTTTTCCCTTTGGCATACGCGTAGATCGCTACTGCGTAAAAGGGCCCGAAGAAGAGAGAATCTATCCAGATCGTAGCCCGCCACCAGGCAGGCCTTGCCATCAGTACGGGATCAAAACTCGTTCCGTACCAATGTACTAAATCAACCAGTGCGCGGGGAGGCCACCACGGATAGTTGAAATGAACCGGATCCTTGATCACCAACTGTTCCAGGTCTACGATATACGTAATAAAAAACAGATTAACGACATAGAATACAATAATGGCTATATCCACAGGTCTCTGCTTCAAAGGTAAGGAGGGTGTACTCATAAAGCCGCTTTAGTCGTATCTGAAATTTGCTTTCCGAGTGAAGTCGCCCAATCGCAGAGCAATTGCTTTTGGGCCGCATTCAGCCGCGCATCCCTGTGCACCCGGGAATAGGAATGAAGAGGCATGGCGTCGGCCTCCAGCGTCTTTACGATATCCTTCAGTCTTTTCACCTGTTTTTTGATGGGGTAACTTGCAAATTCATCAAAATTCAAATGCCTTTTTCCCCCCGAAATATGATAGGTCACAAACCAGGTAACGGGCTGTATTTCATCGTACCATGGATAGGTGGAATGGTTGGAGTGACAATCATTGCAGGCCACCTTTAAAACCCGGTCTATGCTGTCAGGCAGACCATATTGAGCTTTCAGGGACAGTGGCGTTGGGGCGGAAGATTCATTTTTGGCCGGACGAATGAATTGAATCAATATGAATAGCCCGGCAATAATGAGGATTACTTTTTTCATCTTGATAAATGGATTGCCATACGTTCCTAAATTAAATATAGTCGATTTTATCGACCCTGGCCTTTTTCAGGCGGATCCCCGTCCATACGATTTCTGCAGTGAGCAAAGCCACCAGGGCGAAAAGGGCCGGTTTCCACGTATTGCCGGAATCCGACAAGGCCCCCCCGAGCGCCAGTACATACACCCCTACCGGCAGCACCAGCATCAAGCAAATACCCGTTATGTTCAGGGGGATCCTGAATGGCCGGTTTTCGTCCGGGGCCCGGATACGCAATACCACCAGTGTAATGAACTCCAGGAACAGCGCTGCTCCGTAAAGGATTATATCGATCACCACCAGGTCCATAAAAGTCCAGAGGATCATCCCGCTGACCACCACCGAACAGAAGATGATAGAAAGGTAGGGGGTATTGAAACGGGGATGAAGGGCACTGAGACCTTCAGGCAGGAGGCGGTCATCTGCCATGGCCTTTGGTACTTGAGATACGGATAGAAGCACAGCCGCAAAGAGGCCGATTGAACTGGCCATTCCCCCGGCGGCCAGCAATATCCCCAACCAGCGTCCCCCCATCAGAATGCCCAGCGCCGGGAACCCTTTTTCCTTTAGCAGTCCGGGATCAATGCCCGAGCCTTGCGCCGTCCTCAAAGCCAATACATAGATACCCAGGATGAGCAGGAAGGATACGCTGATGGATATCAGGTAAGAACGAGCGGGCTTTTCCACTTCCTCCGCGTAGGTAGTCGTATTATCCCATCCCAGCATGTTCCACATCACTGTGTAAAGACCCATTCCTATAGAAGTGAGCCCCAGGCCACGAAGAGACAAGGGGTTGGCTGCAAATGCCGCGGGCGTCAGGGAATGAAATCCCACCGTAAACAAGACCAGGAAGGGCGCCAGCACAAGTGCTCCCAGCAGCAGGCTGGCCTTCCCCACGGGAACTACGCCTAATATATTCAGACCCGCACAGGACCAGATAATAAAAAGGCAAATGGGAATTTTATAGACCTCAAGGCCCGGCATAAAAAAAGAGGCATATTGGACGAACAGCACCGGGTAAATGGCAAGGTCTACAAACGTATACAGCCATGTCCACCACCCTTCATAAAAGGCCCATCGAAGACCCATTGCCCGTTTTACCCATTGGTAGTATCCTCCGTTTACCGGCATCATCGAATTCAGTTCCAGGACGGTAAGTACCGTGGGGATGTCCCATAAAATGGGAGTGAGCAGCAGCAGGAGCATGGCCCCGCCCGGTCCACCGTAAGTCAACAGGGGCTCCAGCCCATAGGGGCCTCCGGATACCGTAAAGAAAATGACCGCCACCAATTGTACGGGGCGCAGCAATTTTCTCTTATTGGAGGCTGATTTGCTCAAGGCCCAATATTAACGAAGTTTCTTAATATAGGTTAATGGAGGCTTCCCTTTCTACCCGTAGCTTTACATTCCAACACCCATTCAACCGATTATATGGCGGAAAACACAGACATACCCACTAAGCATTTCCTGGTCATTGGCAAGGATCCCGATATCCTTAAGACAGTCCTTCGGCTACTGAATGATTTCAAAAAAGCCTCCTACAGCGCCGTGGGATCCACCGATATTGAAGAAGGCAAACGCCTCTTTGACCAGCAGCCAATCGACCTCGTCCTCCTGACCAACGGCCTGGACGAATACACTACCGGGGAGTTACGATCCTGGTTCAACAAACGCAAGCCACAAGTCAAGGTTCTGCAACACTTCGGCGGCGGCAGCGGGCTGCTTTTTAATGAGATCACTTATTCCTTACAATCCAACACAACAGATCATGGCACAGACCGTTTTGCATAAAGCATCAGACAGGTTTGACGTAAAATCAAATCATGGAGAATCTTATTTCTCTTTCAGCTTCGGAGACCTCTACCGGGAGGACCGGTTGGGTTTCGGCGCCCTTAGAGTGTTGAATGACGACATTGTGTTCCCCGGGCAAGGATTTGGGAGCCACCCCCACGACAATATGGAGATCATCAGCATTGTGCAAGAGGGAGAATTAACCCATGAAGACAGCCTGCACAACGAGGGGGTAGCCCGCAAGAACCGCCTCCAGATCATATCCGCGGGGAGTGGTATTTTCCACAGCGAATACAATAGAAACCCGGACACCCTATGTCGTATTCTACAGATCTGGGTTTATCCCGATCGCCTGAATGGGTCGCCCCGTTACCAGCAGGCGGACTATACTTACCCATCCCCCCCTGACCAATGGCAAGTCATCATTGAACCCCTTCATGAGGGAGACAGCGCCATAGGTATGATTCAACAGGATGCCTGGTTCAGTCTGGGAAACTTAAGCAAGGGAATGCAGATCCCCTATCCGTTAAAAAAGGAAGGAAACGGATTGTATGTCTTCCTGGTTAAAGGCAATATCTCCGTGGAAGGTCAAACGTTAACCACCAAGGACGGCCTCGGTATTTCCGGCTCCCGTGAAGTGGTCATTCAAGCGCTTGAAGACTCCGAAGTCCTGCTGATGGAAGTGCCGATGGTAAAAATGAATTAAAAAGTCGGGGTGAGTTCAGAAAAATGAAAGGGTAAGGCGCGGGCCTTACCTGTAATATCCGTAGTGGTGATAGTGTCCGTCCCTTACAACAAGGCAGGAACTAAATGCGGCTGACAATGCTACGGCGATTAAAAACAATTTCACGATTTTCATAAAATGATAGTTTCATAATTAGAGTTGGCATGGCGCTCTTCGTTTACTTGTTTTTGCGACTTTACATGATTATTAACACAATAAACTTTCCTGCTTGATTCATTGACAAAAAGTGTCTATCTTAAGTGCTCATAAGAAGCTTTGAGAAAAGTAACCGCCATACTCCTGACCTGCACAATGCTCCTGTCTCAATACGGCAGGTTCTTTGCCTACATGCAATGTCAGATCAGGAGCCTGATGGATCAAAATGTCACCATCCAGTGCGATTGCCAATTGCAATTGCCCCAGGCCATGGGAGACATGCCCCTTTCAAAAACGACATTCACAGGCTTTGAAGAATATTGTCTTCCTACCGGCAAATGGCAAATTTCCTATCCGTCCAACGTACATATAGAACATCGGGACTACTACAGCGTTGACTATAGCTCTCCTTCGTGCGCTGGCATTTTTCGTCCGCCCAGGGCCTGAATTCCATATCACTTTAAGGTCTTCAAGACAACCTTTTTTACAAGATCACCGTCATGTTCAACCTGACCGGCTTTGTAAAAAAGGTTGTACCTGTATTCTATTGCATCATTTAATCTATTTACACAATACAAAAAAACGATGAAACATATATATATCCTCAGCAGCCTGCTACTGCTGTTAACGGCTTGCGCCCATACGCGTAAGACCCAAACTTCACCCGTATCATTTCAAGGGGCAACGGCCATAGATCAAAGAGGGGACCTGCTCTTACTTGGTGAGCATCCCCGCACCGACCTGCAACGACTTCCCTTTGCAACCTGGTTTGACCGGAACTATGCCGCCTATACAGTCGATACCAACACGGCGAACCTGCTTACCCCTTTATTAGCCAACCATACCTTCAAGATCTTTATGGGTACCTGGTGCGGCGATAGTCAAAGGGAAGTCCCCCGCATGCTTAAAATACTGGATGATTGCCATGTACCTTCCAATCATATTCACATTATCATGTTGGATTACAGAGACAGTGTGTACAAGCAGAGCCCTGGGCATGAAGAAAAGGGAGAAGACATCCATCATGTTCCTGACTTAATTGTGATGGACGAAAGCGGCGAAAACGGCAGGATCATTGAATCCCCTGTGGTCTCTTTGGAAAAGGATCTGCTGGTCATAAGCCGCAGCGCTCCTTATGAACCTCATTACCGCGCAGATTACTGGCTATCGGCCCAGTTCCGTACTTATCCCATGGATACATTGGAAAAACAGTTTGATGCCCTTGCTGATACACTGAAAGCGAAAACAGAAGGAGAAGGCGAACTAGCGAGTTACGGCCGCATCCTGTTAGGGGAAGGAGATACGGCCCACGCTATATTTACCTGCAGGCTGAATACGGCGGTGTATCCCAAAAGCGCGTTCGTCAATAGCTTCATGGGCTATATCCTCCTAAAGGTCCAGGATCCTATGGGCGCCCGCAAAGCCTTCGAGAAGGCGCTGGCATTAGATCCTGCTGACAAACGGGCGGGTGATTACATGGCAAAGCATCCCGACTGAACATAAGGAAGTGTAGGGGCCGGGGATTGGCGGCGCCATAATCCTTGGGCCCCACACTTTTTTTTGCTATCTTTTGCCTATATGGAAGTACACCACCATCCTCATGCGCCGCACGGCGAAAAAAAAACCTTCAAGGAATATTTCCTCGAATTCCTGATGATATTCCTGGCGGTTACCATGGGCTTCTTATCTGAAAGTATACGGGAGCACTTTCACGAAAGGCGACAGGAAAAAGAGTACATCAGCTCTCTGGTAGGTGATTTAAGGAGTGATACGGCCAAGATAAACCACTATATCCCCGTCCTCCGGAGTGCATACATGGGGTTGGATACGCTGGTGACCCAATGCTACCTGCCTTCAAACAAAATGGATACCCGAAAGATGTATTACAGCTATCATCATTACTGCCGACAGTGGTATGATCTCAAATTATACGACAAGACCCTTGTACAGTTGAAAAGCTCCGGGAATATGCGACTCATCTCAGGCAAGGCTGTAGATTCCCTGGCTTTACTGGATGACCGGATGGAATATTTTAACGACCGCCTGGCCTATTTCCTGGCTTCGCAGAGCCAGGCCATCGAAGAAGGATTGAACTTCTTTGACTATGCCGCTTATACAAAGGCCAATACCGATTCAACCGGCAACCTGGACATTATGGGAGAACAGGGTTTTCTCACACTCTCCTACCGGCCTTCACTGTTAAAATATGACCCGGCTTCTCTCAGGCACTTTGCCGGGAATATCGGCCTTTTCCGCAACCAAACCTTGCTCATGATCCAATTAATGCAGGGCAAGATCAGCGAGCTGACGGAAAGCATTACTTTTTTCAAGGATACCTACCACCTTAACGAATGAGCTCCAATGTTCCTTTGAACAATTGATCCCTTCCGTCCGAGAAGGTAATCATGACCATGTACACATAGGTTCCCGCTTCGGCATTCTTGCCCTGGATAGTTCCATTCCATCCAAAGGAAGGGTCATCCGGTAACGCGTTCGATACGTCAAAGACGCGGGAACCGTACCTGTTGAATATGGTTAGGTGGTGGATAGCCTGGACGCTTTTACCTCCCAATATATAAAAGACGTCATTTTGCCCATCTCCATTAGGGGTAAAGGCACTGGGAATATTAACTGCTCCTCCCGTATAGGCCTTAATGAGCGCATATGCGGTGTCAATACAATTGAACTGGTTCTTTACCACAACCCTGTATTGCTGTGTATAGGGCGGCGCCAAAACGGGCTGAAGGCAATCTGCGCAGGACAGATCGGCCGACGGAGTCCAGGAAATCTGACTGGGCAGGCCACCCGTCACGACAGCCTCTAAAGGAAGATTAGCGGACCGGGGTACACTGGTATCCGCCGGCTGTATGACTACCCGGAAAGGGGTCAATGCAAATACATTATCATCATTGTTATAATCCGTTTCCGGTACTGTCAGGGTAGGTCCCGAACTCCCGGAACTTCCGTTATCATTCACGACTGCCAACAAACTGTCCGAATGAGGCATTTTAATCACCTGGGAATAGGAAAGGCAGGCCCCATCAGCCTCCGCAGTCGTATTAAAAACGGGTCCCAACGGCGTGCCTGCTCCTGAAGCGGGAGTAAATTCGTAGAAGGAAACAGGGATGCCGGCCACCACGCTATCATACCCGTTGTTCATGCACAAGGTGAACCTGACCAGAAGGCTATCGTTTGTATAACAATCTGTGCCATTAATTTGAACCGTTAGATCCGGCGGAAAGATATGCAAGGGCACACTGTCATTCACCGTACAACCGTACTCCGAAGTCCCCAGGACGTGTACCTCCGTGTTTTGGTACACGGTTATTTGAGGAGAAGAGCAATTCTGGCAGCTCAATGAATACCCGGGGCCCGCGGGCCAGGTAGCCGTATACGTTTCCTGGTCGTTTCCGCTCAGCCTTAAAGGGAACGACTGCTTTCGGAAAACGGTGGTATCTGCGGGACCAATGGACAAGGCAAACTGAAAGCCGGAAGCCGAAGCTAAATTATTACTATAGTTCAGTTCAGGAAAAGTAGTATTGGGCAAGGCAAGAGGCTGGGTGGTACCATTGTCATTGAAAACCGCGAATAACTGGTTAATGCCGGCAGTACCAGCATCGATCGTCACCGTGTAAGCGGTATTACAACAAATGCCTTTGACCGTATCCGGCAGCAAAAAGGGTGACCCCAGCCTATGCGCCTGCCCCCCGTAGGGATTTGCATCGTAGAAGGAAATAGGTATTCCCGGCGGAAGGGAGGCATACCCGTTATTACAAACGGTCAATGTCATTTGGATGCTGTCCTGGTGATAACAATGCACATTGTATAAAGACAATGTCCCGTCAGCTGTTGGGTCAAGGACCGGAATGGAAAAAGCTTCGGTGGTATCTGTACAAGCTCCGTTTGTAGCAACAAGGACCATGGTATAGGCCCCGGGAGTTCCGAAAACATAGGTCAGGTTTGACGAAGTGCCCACTAACGAATCAGTCATCCCCATGCCATTACTCAGAAGCCATTTATAGGAAGTCGCATTCACCGAATGGTTGGAGAACTGAATGCTATCCAGGTAAATAGGAGATTTAGAAGCAATTGTCTGTTTGTCCGGGGTGAACCTGGCCATTACTCCGCAGGAAACAATAACATCGTCTGAGTAGTCCGAATAACAGGAAACGTTCGCATTATATGCTTTCAGGTTGACAGCATATTTTCCCGTGGCCGGAAATGTATAACTGAAATTAGTGGCCGTAGATACGACTACATTATTCACTGACCATTGGAACTGGGATGCCCCCGTTGAAGTATTGGTAAAGCTCACTGTGCTCCCGGGAAGAGGATACGCATTACTCCTGGTAAAAGCTGCCACGCTGCTTTCTCCGCAAGGGGGCGTACATTCGTTCATCAGCAGGGAACTCCGCACGGTGGCTATCGTAGCCCTCATCCTGGTCGCCTGGCCGACAGTAAATTCGTTGATACAGGCTGCATTCCCATAACTCATGAAATTGGAGATTAAGTCAGGTACGTCCGTGGTAAAACCAGAAAGGGTATCCGTGCTGCACGAATTGGTGGGCGAACTACAGGAAGGCGAACTGTATATATTTTTTTGAGGGGGCGTATCGCAAACCATGTCGCCGTCCGTGGAACAATCGTTATTCACGCAATCCATTCCCTGGAAGGTATGATAAAGGCCCAGGTAATGCCCCATTTCATGCGGCAGGAGGATACCAAATCCGGAAACAACAATTCCGTCGAGGGGACCCGACGAAGGGGGCATGGTTGCATATCCTCCCTCATTCAAACGATTCCACGCCCCGCATTGAAAAATGGGTAGCAATTCTTTTGTAATACTGGTGACGTACCAGATATTAATGTACCGGGTGGGGTCCCAGTCCACCAGGTTCTTTAGCCGGTCGTCCTCCATATCTTCATCCATGTCCGTTAAGTAGGAAGTCGTACGGGTTATTCCAGTCGTATTCCCCCCGGTGGGATCCTTTTGCGCAAGGCAGAAACTAATATTCGTATTGGCTCCCGGTCCGGCCGAATAGACCCCCGTATGGGAAAAGGCGTCATTCAGATCCTGGACTGCTGCCACGATCTGGGCGTCCGTAACTGCAGCGGGATTATTACTGATAATATGAAATACGACAGGGAGCGTGTAGTTGATCAAGGGAGCTGAAGCAGCCGCGGAGGCCTTGAGGATGGCCCTGTTCATGTCCGTTTCCCGTTGGCGGAAGGCAGGATCATTACGGTATTTCATCATCCGTTGTTCCGTACCGCAAGTCTTTGCAAAATAGGACGCGTCGATCTTATTCATATAGGCCGGCACAGGTAAAACGGGAAAATAGGACTGTTGTCCACCGGGAAGCTGCTGGGCATGGACAAACGGGGATAGGTATAAAAGGAAAATGAGGCACAGGCCCCTGAAAAGGATCGGGATATTGGCTGGTGTCATAGAGTACGGTTTGAAGGTCCGGGGCAACGCACAAAATCCAGGCAAACCCGGAAACACACTAAAGTTAATAAAAATACTCAAAATCTATCATTCAATCCCGGACCGCCCAGTGCCAATTCCCTGTAAAGGGAATGGCTCTCCCTACTCGTGCAAAACGAGGATCGCCTTAATTGCCTTATTCATTACCTGGTTTACCGTACTCCTGTTGAATATCCTGTATACGAGATTGTGGTGATGCTTAACCACGCATAAGATGTCTGTATGATTTTCCTCAATGAATTTTAAAATCCCGCTGGTGGGATTGCTATCATTGATATAATTAAATACCAGTGTCGTTTTGTTAATCAGCTTCTTTAGAATGCCTTCACCGGTTTCAATATATTTTACATCCGGCTTTTCATTTACATACAGGACGTCTAACTTCTCAGACTTAAAGGCTGCGATCAGTTCGTTCAAGGCATTTACGTCCGCTGCGGATAAGTCACTTGAAAAATCGGTTGCCAGGGATATGACTGGATCGGCAGTAAACTTGCTTTCCATAGGAATGATCAGGGTTGGAATATGCGTTTTGGACACCATCGCACTTACGTTACTACCGAACAACCCGGAAATACCCGTGGATCCCATGGTTCCCATGACCAAAATCTCTACAGGGTTTGCCTCCATATATTTAGTAATGACGCCGGACACTGACCCTACTTCACTGGCTGTCGTCACCTGAATGCCTTTATATTGATCCCTGGCAGCAAAGCCATTTACCCATTCAATCAGGGCTTGTTTTTTATTATTCTGATAATCCTCAATATATATTGCGTTATACGTGTTATTATTCACTCCTTCCATAGAACCGATGGCATGAATGGCACACACTTCCAGATTCAGCACCCTTCCTAATTCCAATGCATACTCCATCGCATTCCCTGCGCAGTTAGAAAAATCAGTGGCAATTAATATCTGTTTCATTCTTATTTTATTTATAGTGGTGAATCCGAAGTTAAATGAATAGATGAAATAATGCAAACAACGCGAGCGCCAGCACAACAGAGACAGGAAGGGTCAGGACCCAGGCCAGTGCAATATTCTTGAGTGTCCCGGTGTTCAGGTTCTTGGATCCTTTCGAAGCAACCATTGCCCCTGCAATGCCACTGGATAATACGTGCGTGGTACTAACGGGCAATCCGGCCCAGGTGCTCAACCCGATGGTAGCGGCCGCTGTAATTTCTGCCGTAGCTCCCTGGGCATAGTTCAGATGCTCCTTCCCGATCTTTTCTCCAATGGTCGTTACGATGCGCTTCCAGCCGATCATCGTGCCTATACCCAGGGAAATGGAGATGACCGCAATGACCCATACCGGCGCATAGTCCGTAACTTTTACGAATCCACCGACAGATGACTGTAATGCTGATTTATCTGCCCCTTCAATATTTAACTGCTTATTCCCCGCCACTCCCTTTACTTGTTTCGCTACGGCCTGGATCTGTTTCCGGAAACTGAATATCTGGGCTGCATTCTTCTTATCCGTGCTGTTAAGCAGCTCGCCTTTGGTCTTATCGATCAATGAAATAACCCCCTGTACCGTGTCCCGGCCATTCGGATTGGCCGCTATTACCCGCTGTAAGACCACTTCTACGTTATTTAGTGAAGCCAGCATCTTGTCATTGGAAATGGAATGATCCACGGCAAATTTTGCGGGTAAAAAAGCGATCAGGATCAACATTAACAGCCCTACTCCCTTCTGGCCGTCATTGCTTCCATGAAAAAAGCTGACTAATGTACAGGTGGTGATCAGCAAAAGCCGGATCAGTATCGGCGGCCTGTCATTCTCCCCGGTGGGGCTATGCAACAGGCTTTTTGCTTTTAGAACATTCATGATGAAATACATGAGCAAAATGGCCGCCCCGAAACCGAATATAGGAGACAAGATCAAGGAGGCGCCTATTTCTTTTGCCTTATCCCAATTGACCCCCGGACCTCCATAATAGAAGGTAAAGGCGATACTTGCGCCGATCATAGCCCCAATAAGGGTATGGGAACTGGAGCAGGGAATTCCTAAATACCAGGTTCCCAGGTTCCATAGAATGGACGCGATCAGGACAGCGAGCACCATACAAGCGCCTACCTGAACCGGAAGTGTCATCAACAGATCCAAGGGTACCAGTTTCAATATTCCCATGGCGACGGCCACGCCCCCTGTGAATACGCCCAGGAAATTGAATAGCCCCGACCAGGGAACCGCGTACTGAGGTTTTAATGCCTTGGTATAGATGACGGTGGCCACTGCATTGGCCGTATCGTGAAAGCCGTTTACAAACTCAAAACCCACCACGCACAAGAGGCAGACAAAGAATATGAATAATATAGAGCCGCTAAGATCAATTTCCCCGATAAATGGAAAGGTGATCACGTTTAACAAGTGGAGCATGATGGCTGGAAGATTTAGTGGTGAATTGCTTAAGTAGCAAATCACCCACTTTGACCCGTGGTATAAAAATTTAATGGGTTATGAAATTGTGCCCGGCATGTTATGAAATTATTAACCCCCATCCCGGCCTAAATACATAAGATTCGGATGTATCCAGTTTTTATGTATATTTGATGCATGAACAAAAGTACTTTATACAAGGGTTGCCTGGAGGCCATCCTCCTGCAACTGCTGAACGAAAACAGCAGGATGTACGGCTACGAAATCACCCAAAAGGTAAAGGAACTGACAAAAGGAGAGCTAAGGATCACCGAAGGTGCGTTATACCCTTTACTGCATCGCCTTGAAAACGACGGAACACTGGAAGTGGAGATCGAGAATATAGGCAACCGGGTACGGAAATATTACTCTCTCACCAAGGCTGGAAAGAAGGAGAAGACCCAGGCAACTTCCGAGCTCCGGAACTTTATAGAGACCCTGACATTGCTCGTCAAGCCCAATTTCATCACTGAAAAATCCTGATCCATGCACCAGGAAAGCCCCGTCAAACTATCCCCGGAACAAATAGAGGCCCTTTTTATTTTTTGTAAGCAGCATAAGGTAGAATACTACGACGTACAACTGGAACTGGTAGACCATATGGCAGCGTCCATTGAATGGGAAATGGCGAAGGATAATAGCCTGTCCTTTGAATCAGCGCTCGGAAAGGTCTTCAAGAGCTTCGGATACAAGGGGTTTAGCGGAGTTTTAGCCTCTCGTGAAAGAATAATGACACAATGGTACGGTAAACAGCAATGGAAAATATTCCTTTCCTATTTTACCTGGCCCAAGGCAACACTCACGGTTATGATCATGGCTGTTTTATACACCTTGCGACTATGGTTGAGCCTGAGTACACTGAAGTATGTAATAGGCGGTACACTCCTTAGCCTGATCTTTCTTGAGTTAATTCTCTTAATGCGCTTAAAAAAGGGCACCCGGGCTCCTCATACCCCGTTACTGATGCTCAAAAGGGCGAGGCTCTGGAACTTCCAATCCTTTATTTTAATCAATGTATACTTTAGCATCCTCAATGGCAAACGGTGGATATTCCATGACTCCGATAGCGTCGCCCATAGTCTTAATGCCTATGGCTATTACTGCTTCATCATCGCCTTTTCAATCATGGTTGTCATGCTTCTGGCCGTATACAATGTACGGGAAAAAGTGAACAGGATGGCTGAAGATAAATATCCCGGTGCGTACGAGCCTGCCGAATAATTGAATAACCAAATACCTTTAATTGGCCTTAGCTACCGCCAGGCATACCGCTCCCATTGAAGGAACAGTCACGTTGATGCCTGCCGAGGTGGAGGCGCCATACGCCTGTAAAGTGGTATAATCCGTTGGCCCCCCCGCTACAGCGTTCGGACCATCTCCATTTACAAATACCATCCGGGAAAAAGAACCGTTGTCCGTCCCCCCCTGAAGACTATACCAATAATAATTGCTACCCTGGCGGAAATTCTGGATCTTGATATTCACTGCTTGTGGTGTGGCAGAAGTGTTAACCAAAACGGTTCCTACTTCTCCGGAGCTAAAAGTGGACGCGTAAGCGTACAAACCGGCAGTCCCCTGGACGGTGGCAGATACCAATCTGTCTCCCAATAATTTTTGGAAGAAGTACATGTAGAAGAAAGAGGGACGGGGGCTCCATTGTGGAATAGAAGGCTCATCCCCGGCACTATAGAGTCCCATATCGTTCCCGCTG
>Ga0302309_10001912_pt1 | contig 18112 bp, 17 predicted proteins | sample III_Palsa_N1_1_FD_200453 | JGI IMG/M metagenome (GOLD analysis project Ga0302309, IMG submission 200453) | Peat permafrost microbial communities from Stordalen Mire near Abisko, Sweden - III_Palsa_N1_1 | ecosystem: Environmental > Terrestrial > Soil > Palsa > Peat permafrost | place: Sweden... | reverse complement strand
TAGTGAACGAGATAATCAACACTATTAAAAACGGTATAATAAATACAAAGGCGTTGATATCTGTACGGAAAGCATACGACTGCAGCCATTTGTTTATGGCGTACCAGGCCAGCGGTATGGATACTATAAAAGCGATAACAATAAGCCACGCAAAATCTTTATACAACAATTGCAATATACTGTTTATCGATGCACCCAAAACTTTGCGGATGCCTATTTCTTTAGTGCGCTGTACAATGGTATATGATACCAGGCCGAACAAGCCCAGGCAGGCCACCAAAATTGCTATCATTGTAAATATGCCGAACACCTGCCCAAAGTGCTGATCGGCTTTGTATTGCTCATTAAAGTGCTGGTCGATGAAAAAATAATCAAATTGGTCGCCGGGGAAATAGGTTTTCCAGCTGGCTTGTAAAGTTTGGATGGTACGCTGGATATTGGTAGAGCTTATCTTAACCGAAACATTACCGCGCACATCGGGTATACAGCGGAAAATAATATCATCATAAGCATCATGCAGCGATTGCTGGTGAAAATTATCAACCACCCCTACCACCGTATAGTTTTTACCCCAGAAAAAAACACGCTTGCCCAGCAGATCGGCAGGGTTGTTAAAGCCTATTTGTTCGGCTGCTTTTTTAGTAAATACTAGCGAGCCGGTATCCGTCCTGAAACTTTCGCCAAACACACGGCCTGCAAGCACCTTCATTTTGTAAGCGGTTAAATAATCATAATCAGCACCAATTACCCGGTACTGCTTGGCGTTTTTATCGTCATCGCCAACCAGTTTAATACCACCGGCGTTCCAAAATACAGGTTCGCCGGGTACACTGGTTGATACGCTTACGCTCTTAACATCGGGCAATTGCAGGTTATCGTGTTTAAACGCCCTTATATTGCGGTAAAATGAATCTATCCGGGCCAGGGGCGCTTTTATAATTACGGTTTGATCTATGCGTACGCCCAGGTCTTGCTTTTGCATAAACTGCACCTGTTTAAATACCGTCATCGATCCTATCAGCAAAAATATAGATGCCGCAAACTGGAACACCACCAGGCCTTTGCGCAACAGGCCGCCACCTTGCGTGGCGCTTAGTTTGCCTTTCATTACATCAACAGGCTTAAATGATGATAATACTATTGCCGGATAAAAGCCCGAAAATATAGTACCCACCAACAGCATGCCGATAACAGTTAGCCAAAATGTGGAACTAACAAACAGGGTGAAGCTTAAATGCACCCCGGATATATTGCTGAATACCGGCAAAAACCCTGCTATTAAAATAAACGCGGATACAAGCGCTATTAAATTAAGCAAACCCGCTTCTATCATAAACTGGGCAATAAGCTGCTTTTTTGCAGAACCAAGGGTTTTGCGTACACCAACCTCTTTAGCACGGCCAACGCCCCGCGTGGTAGCCAGGTTAATATAGTTTATCCAGGCTATTATTATAACAAATATGGCAATGCCCAGCAACAGGTAAACCGACTTCCCATCGGTATTAGGCTGCATTTCGCCCATACGATTGGGGCTTAAATGTATCTGCTGCAAGGGCATGAAAGAGTACACCGCACCTTCGCCAGTAGCTTTAAATTGCGCAAAAGCCTTATTGGCTATAACTGCAAATTTTCCCTCAACTGCCTTGTAATCTGCGCCGGGCCTTAATAAAATATAAGTTATGCAGCCATCCCGGCGCCACTCACTATCAATATCATCCGAACCAACATCCTTTAAAAAGGTAGCATATGATATGAGGTAATCGCATTTCATGTGGGTATTCTCCGGCCATTTCCGCATTACACCGGTCACTTTTACCGGGTAATCATTATTAACCAATATGCTTTTGCCTACCGCGTCCGTTCCATGAAAAAGCTTTTCGGCAATCTCCTGCGATATTACAACGGTATTAGGTTCTGTGAGCGCGGTTTTAGGGTCGCCGCTAATCAACGGAAACGAGAACACATTAAAAAAACTACTGCTGGCATAATATACATTGTTTATCACCAGCTTATCATCCTTATTACTGGCCAGTATATCGCCGCTGCCTACCATTTTTACCACATCCTGCACCTCGGGCAATACCTTTATAGCATTACCTGCCCCAAAAGTCCCGGCGGTCCACTGTGTGCTGAGTTTGCCGTTGTTATAGCGGTCCTGGTCAATACGAAAAATACGCGCTTTATTGGCATGGAAATTATCAAAACTAAGTTCGTACGTTACGTATTGTATAATCAGCAGGCACGCTGCCATCCCTATGGCAAGGCCTAAAATGTTAATGAACGAGAACCCTTTGTTCCTTTTAAGGTTACGGAAAGCGACAAGCAGGTAATTTTTTAACATAGCTCATTGGTTTGTATGAATAGCTCAATTAATATACCCGATTTTTAAATATTTGAATTTCAGATAAATAAGCAAAGGTAACTAATTTAAAATGTTCGGAAACGATACAATAACCGTTCGTTTGTGAACGGGCAATGATGCTTTCACACTACATTATACATTCATTATCAGGCTGGTATATATCTTGACCAATAAGCCGTTATTTACCAAACAATTCATTCAAAATTTACACAATAACTAAATTACGATTATCTAAAATCTGCATATTTGCATCTGCACATCTGCATATAAGCACATTTGCACATCCAATCATGATCCATAAAAAAACACGCACCTATATACCCGCTAACCTTGAAATGAAATGGGAAGCGCTGGAACCTATATTTAAAGAACTTAGCGACCGCCCTATTAATTCGGCTGAAGAACTGGAGCAATGGCTGCGCGATGGCAGTGAACTGGGCGCTGCTATTGAAGAGGATTTTGCCTGGCGTTATATCCGCATGACCTGCGATACCACCGATGAAGGTTTATTAGAAAAATTTCAGTACTTCGCCACCGAAATTGAACCTAAAATTGCTCCTTACAGCAACGAGCTTAACAAAAAACTGGTCAGCAGCGAGTGGGTAGATAAACTCGACCAAAATAAATTTTTCATTTACCTGCGTGGCGTAAAAAAATCGCTTGAATTATTCAGGGAAGAAAACATCCCCATCCAAACCGAAATACAGGTTGAGCAGCAAAAATACCAGGGCATTAGCGGCGCCATGAGTGTACATATTGGCGATAAGGAGTTCACTTTAGAACAGGCATCAGTATTTTTAAAAGACACCGACCGCGCCAAACGCCGGGAAGTTTGGGAGAAAATAACCGCCCGCCGCCTGCAGGATAAGGATACTTTGGATAAGCTTTTCGACCACCTGCGCGCGCTGAGGCACAAAGTTGCACTGAACGCAGGTTTTGAAAATTTTCGCGATTATATGTTCCAGGCATTGGGCCGTTTTGATTATACCCCGCAGGATTGCTATGCTTTTCATGAAGCGATAGAAAAAGAAATTGTACCCATACTGCGCGAGCAGGCCGAAAAACGCAAAGAAGCTTTAGGTTTAGATGCGCTTAAACCCTGGGATATGGATGTGGATATATCAGGCAAACCAGCTTTAAAGCCATTTAAAAACGGCGAGGAACTGATTGAAAAATCTATCCAGTGCTTTACCAATATCAGTAGTTATTTAGGCGAGCGTTTGGAGATTATGAAGGATAACCACCTGTTTGATGTGGAGAGCCGCAAAGGCAAAGCACCCGGCGGTTATAACTACCCATTAAGCGAAACAGGCGCGCCGTTTATATTTATGAACTCGGCCAATACCTTTCGTGATTTAACTACTATGGTACACGAAGGCGGCCACGCGGTACATACATTTTTAACTGCCGATTTGGAGCTGAACGATTTTAAACATTGCCCCAGCGAGGTTGCCGAACTGGCATCCATGAGCATGGAACTGATATCCATGGATAACTGGAATGTTTATTTTGATAACGAAGAGGATTTAAAACGCGCCAAACGCGACCAGTTGTTTGATGTGTTAAAAACATTGCCCTGGGTAGCGGTTGTCGACCAGTTTCAGCATTGGATATATACCAACCCCGACCATACCGATCAGGAGCGTACCGATGCCTGGATACAGATATATGAACCTTTTGGTGCAGGCTTTGCCGATTGGAGCGGCAACGAGAAAGCCGAAGCTAACCTGTGGCAAAAACAGCTTCACATATTCGAGGTGCCGTTTTACTACATAGAGTATGGCATGGCCCAGCTTGGCGCCATCGCTGTTTGGAAAAACTACAAGGAAAATCCCGAAAAAGGTTTACAGCAATACCTGGATGCCCTAAAGCTTGGCTATACCAAAACCATAAAAGAGATTTACGAAACCGCGGGCATTAAATTTGATTTCAGCGCGGCTTATGTAAAAGAACTGGCTGAATTTGTTAAGGGAGAGATGGATAAATTGTAAGAAGTTTGCAGTGCGCAGTTAGCAGTTGGCAAAAATAGTTTGCAGTAGGCAGTTTGCAGTGGGCAAAAATGCCATCTGCCTCTGCTTACTGCAACCTGACCAAAACAATATTCCCTTTTCATAGGTTAATAAACCTTATGAAAAAGATACTTTTAATATTCAGCCTCATACTGGCTACCCAAATAGGGTTTGGCCAAACTATATTTAAGCCCGTAAAAATTGATAGCCTGGTTACGGTCTCGCTGCCAAAAATCTATCAGAAAAAAGATACTTTAAACCAAACCACGTTTACCTCGCAGGGCCTTTACGGCTTTATGGTGGTTATAAGGCAGGCCAATGCCAAAAACAATACGCCGCTCAAAAAAGAAAAAGACCTGAACAAGGTTTTTAACGATTACATGAAAGGCGTGCAGGCGCAGGTAACCAGTGGCAGTATCATGAACCTGGGCGATACCACCATCGGCCCCTTAAAAGCTAAGGTATTTACCTTACAGGCCGATAACGGGGGGACCAGTTTGGAATGCCGCAAATTTATCCTGTTATACACCCAGGATGTTACTTACACCTTCGAATACTATTACCACAACACCACCGCTTATTTAATTGGCGATGAACTGCACGGCTTTACCAGTTCCATAAAACTTTCGCCCGATTTGCAGCGTAACGATCAGTACCTGGAAACCGGCCCGCAAAAGAAATCGCCGATTGTTATGTATGCCGGGGGATTGGTGATTATTATCATCATTATAGCGGTAGTTAGCAGGCGGAGAAGAAATGCTAAAAAGCCGGTTAGTAGAAAGAAAAAAGCGTAACCGTTGATTGCAATTTCGAGAATATAAAAAGATGTCATTTCGAACCCGCAGCAGGGGCCAACGCTATGGCGCGGGTGAGAAAACTTATACATTTGGTATGGCGTATAGGTTTTCTCCTCACTCCAATGCGCAATCCCACCACAGGTTCGTCGAAATGACACCAATTTTTTGAACTGTTAATGTATCTGATAACTGCAAACTGGCAACTGCTATCTGTAAACTGCTACTTCCGCAGCAACCCCCTGTTCCATTTAGGGTTTTGTAAAAATGTCTTGCTATCAATATAACGCAGCCATGCCACGGTAAAAAACACACCTATTGCCGAGCCGGCTACCACATCTTCAAAAAAATGCTCGCTAAGGTACATGCGAGAGTAACCCACCAATATGGCAAGCAACAAAAGCAAGGGCGCCCATTTTTTATTTTTAATGAGGTACATCACCACCACCATTGCCGAAAAAATAGTTTGCGTATGGCCGGATGGGAAACTATGCAGCCTCAGCATATAAACTCCTTTAACTAAATGAATATGGTTAAGCTGTGCTTGAAAATACAAAAACGGTCGCGGTGCGTCAAAAATAAACTTTACTATTTGGGCGATGATTGAGGTTAAAGCCCAACTGGAAATCATTAAAAAAGCCGCGCGGTAGTTAAATAATACTAATATGGCCGATAAAATAATTATGGTAATTCCATTGCCTAAATCTGTAAAAAATGGGGCTAAGATATCTGCCAGCGGATAATTGTGGCTATTTACCGCAAAGTAAATGGCCTCGCGGCTGAAGCTTAATTTTATGGCGAGGCAGGCGCACAGAATAACTAAGTAGGGAATAAAAAACAACCTTATTTTATACAATATATCTTTTATCCCTATATTCATGGTGCAAAATAAGCATATACTTATTGCCTGCAAAAAAATGATTATGTTTGGTAATAAACGACCTCTTATTTATAACTATGTCTAAAAGCATATTCCGCACAAAATCTGTTGATAAAATACTGGCCGATGTAGCAAGCGGCTTTAGCGACAGTGAACACCACGGCACCCATCTTACCAAAGCACTAAACGTAAAAGACCTCACCCTAATGGGTATTGCCGCCGTAGTAGGCGCAGGCATTTTCACTACCATTGGTGAGGCAGCTTTTGACGGCGGACCGGGCGTTACCATATTATTTGTAATTACGGCCATTACCTGCGGCTTTTCGGCTTTATGCTATGCCGAATTCGCCTCGCGCATACCCGTAGCGGGCAGCGCTTATACCTATGCTTATGCATCCTTTGGCGAACTGATAGCCTGGATCATCGGCTGGGATTTGCTGATGGAATACGCCATAGGCAATATAGCCGTAGCTATATCATGGAGCACTTACTTTGTAAACCTGCTCGAACTTGTCCATATTCACGTGCCCGCTTACCTAACCATGGATTATTATTCGGCATTCAGAGCTAATGAGCAGGTACAGCAGTTAACCGCGAGCCATAACCTTGCAGGCATAACTGATGCACTTAAACAAGGCGCTCTGGCATGGAATAATGCACCCGGTATCGGAAGTTTCAGGCTGATAGCCAATATGCCTGCCCTGCTTATCGTCGTTATCATCACTTACCTTGTGTATATAGGCATACGCGAAACCAAACGCGCCACCAACGGCATGGTTATTTTAAAAATAGCCATTGTAATAGCGGTTATCGCCATAGGCTTTTTTTATATTACGCCCGCCAATTGGCACCCTTTTATGCCCAACGGTTTTAGCGGCGTAATGAAGGGTGTATCCGGTGTCTTTTTCGCTTATATTGGTTTCGATGCCATATCAACTACAGCCGAAGAGTGCGAAAACCCGCAGCGCGATTTGCCCCGCGGCATGATTTATTCGCTGGTAATATGTACCGTGCTTTATATCCTGATAGCGCTGGTGTTAACCGGCATGGTAAGCTATAAAACCCTTGCCGTTGGCGACCCGCTGGCATTTGTATTCAACAAGGTTCATTTACCCGGCATTGGTGCTGTTATATCCTTTAGCGCTGTTATTGCTACCGCGAGTGTGTTGCTCATATTCCAGTTGGGCCAGCCGCGTATATGGATGAGCATGAGCCGCGATGGTTTGCTGCCGAAAATATTTTCGCGCATACATCCTAAATTTCACACCCCATCATTTGCCACTATTGTAACCGGCTTTGTAGTTGCCATACCAGCCCTGTTTTTAAACCTTACCGTAGTAACCGATTTAACCAGTATAGGTACCTTATTCGCGTTTGTATTGGTTTGCGGGGGCGTATTGATGCTGCCGCGCGAGGCTGCTGTAAAAGGGCGTTTCCATATGCCATATATCAACTCAAAATATATAGCCCCGGTGGTTTTTGTCGCGGGAATAATTGCCTTTTGGAAACCAATGCTCGATTTATTTTCGGGCGATAACGCGCATGAGAATTTTCCTTTCTTCCTGTTTATTATTTTATCGGCAGGTTTATCGGCAGCGGCATTTATTAAAAATTTATCGCTGATACCGGTTTTGGGATTATTAAGCTGCTTTTATTTAATGACACAGCTTGGCTATGATAACTGGATACGCTTTTTAGGCTGGCTGGTAATTGGCCTGGTTATTTATGTAAGCTATGGTTACACCCACAGCCATTTAGGCAACAAGGCATCCATTACACATAAATGGTGCGTGCGTATAGCCGCTATTGCCGGTGCTTTATCTATTGCTGCAATATGCATTTTCGATCCGCAACACGATTTGCTGGTAGAGATACTGGATATTATTGTAGCCGGCTGCGTGGGCTTTTTAATTGCTTACCTGGTTTCCGCCTTATTTTTTAAAATCGCCCGTAAGGGTAAAACCACCTGATGAATTTAGTTACCATGATAGGCTATCTGGCTGCTTTCGGCACCACGGCTTCGTTTTTGCCACAGGCGGTTAAAACTATACAAACCAAGGATACGTCGGGCATATCGCTGCCCATGTATATCTTCTTTACCGCGGGTACGCTGTTATGGCTTATTTACGGCGTTATGGAGCCCAGTTTGCCTGTGGCGGTAGCCAATGCCATCACTTTGATATTTGCCAGCGTTATATTGATTTATAAGATAAAGTATAAGTAACCGCTACAAATCCGCAGCAAAGGATAAACCTACTGCCCCATCCTGGTAACTTGGCATCACCATAGTTTTTTTACCGGTTTTGTTGTTGGTATGAGTAAGCGCGTTGCGGATGTATGGATAAACCAGGTACGATAGCTTGGTAGATAACACCCCAAAGCCCGCGCCTGCAACTACATCGCTAAACCAGTGGTCGCGGTTATACATTCTGAAAACACCTGTTGTAACGGCTATGCTATAGCCGATAACTGTATACACAGGCGATTTATCCGAATACTCCTGCGCCAAAAACTCGGCACCCATAAAGGCAACGCCGGTGTGGGCGGATGGGAACGACAAATAATCGGATCTATTAGGCCTTAAACGGTGGGTACTATATTTTGTAGCCTCTTCCGAAATCCCCAAAAAAGCGGTTGATAAACCCAAAAGCGCAGTGCGGTCGATAAAAGTGTTTTTACCTTCAACACCTATCAGGTCTAAACCATAAACCATGGCTATTGGCCCAAACTCAAAATAGCTTTCGGCCTTTGTGCTAAAATTAGGGTTGGTTTTTTCGGTTTCGCTGTAAAAATAATAGTCAATACGCCGTATAGGGTGAATTGTGAACGACGATACCCCATACGCGATTGCAGCCAAAGGCACAATAAGCGAGGAAGCTTTGCTATGCAGATGTTTAACGGTATCAGGGGCGGTAAAAAGATCTTTTTTTATGGTGTCGGCCAGCTTAACTTTTTTTGCAGTATCAGCACTAACCTGGGCATTGGCCTCAAATGAAACAAAGCAGAATAAAGCAAAGATTAGTTTTTTCAAAGCTTATATATTTAGATATAGGTTTCTGAAACTACCTGTATTTATTAAATAAATACAAATATGGGTCGAGAATCTGTATTAAAACTGAACCTGTGATTTATTAGCAATACGAATTAAAAGAGATTAAGGCACAATTTGTTTTATCGCATCCTGTGTATCTCCACCGTTTCCGGCGCGGCTAGCATAAGCGGCACTTTTTCTACGGTAACAAAACTTAAATCGAGGCCAAAACCACGTTCTTCCGACAGGCTAACCTTTTTAAGGTATACATAAAGCGCCATAATAAAGCTTTCGTAAAATGAAAGGTTATGCGAACGCGACAGTACTTTTTCAATTACCACGAACCTGAAATCGCCGACAATTTTATGCCTGTTTAACGAATGGTATTTACTGGTGATATCCACTTCGCCGTTTTTAACCAGTTCTTCAACCACTTTTCTGAACAGCAGGTTTATTTGCTGCTCAACCCTGAAGCCGAGCTTAAAATCGACCCTTATAAGTTTGTTTGGCACTAAAAAATCAACCTGGTATTCGCGTTTATAAGGCTCATCCACCACATCAACGTGTACCAGCCAGTAAACATCGGCGCGTTTGGGTTGCTTTTGGAGGATAGAATAAATGATTTTTGATTCAATTTCCGAATCGAAATTAGCGCTGGTTAAATAAACCAGCTGCGAGGCATATTTAGGTACGGTTTCATCCTCGCTCAGCTCTTTTATAATATTGAAATAGTCGTCAATCTCGATAAATTTAACGTACCGGTTACGGATTTTGCGCGCGGTATACCATGTCCACATAACAGAAAACAATACGGTGCCAATACTTAAGGTAAACCAGCCGCCGTGTATAAATTTAACCAGGTTACTGGCCAAAAACGTGGTTTCGATAATGAGGTATACTACCAGGAATACGGTAATAATATAATCGGGCACCTTCCGCTTTTTCAGGAACTTGGATACCAGTATAGTAGTCATGAGCATGGCTACGGTAATACTTAAACCGTAAGCGGCTGTCATGGCATCTGATGTTCTGAACAGCAGCACTACACCAATACAGCCCGCGCAAAGCAGCCAGTTAACACTCGGCACATATAACTGCCCCTTTTGTTCGGATGGATAATTGATACGCACCTTAGGCCATAAGTTTAAACGTACGGCCTCGGCTATAAGCGTGAACGATCCTGATATCAGCGCCTGGCTGGCAATAATGGTAGCCACGGTAGCAATACCAATACCGAATATGAGGAACCATTGTGGCATAATAGCGTAAAACGGGTTGGTTTTATCCATATCCAGCACATGGCCGCTACGCTGAAGCAGCCATACGGTTTGGCCTAAATAATTTAATATAAGGCAGGTTTTTACATATATCCAGCTTACCCTGATGTTTGAGCGACCGCAGTGCCCCAAATCCGAGTATAAAGCCTCGGCCCCTGTTGTACACAGGAAAACCGCGCCTAAAATGATAAAAGCATGCGGGTCGGTAATTAATAAATGCAAGCCATAGTAAGGGTTTAAAGCCTTAAATATTGATGGCATTTGCGCGATGTAGGAAACGCCCAAAACGCCCATCATGGTAAACCAAATAAACATAATAGGCCCAAAAGCCTTGCCCACCAGTGATGATCCGAACTGTTGTATAAAAAACAAGCCGGTTATAATTACAATTACAATAGATACCGTTGGAATATGCGGATAAATGGGTTTTAAACCTTCAATTGCTGATGATATGGAAATTGGCGGGGTAATAATACCATCGGCCAATAAGGCGCAGCCGCCAACAATTGCGGGCAGAATGAGCCATTTTGCCCTGCGGCGCACCAGCGAGAACAGTGAGAATATGCCACCCTCGCCTTTGTTATCGGCTTGCAGGGTTATAACTACATATTTTAAGGTGGTTTGCAGCGTCAGTGTCCAAACAATTAACGATACGCCGCCGAGAACCAGTGTATCAGATATTCTATCGTGGCCAACAATTGCTTTAAATACGTAAAGGGGCGAGGTACCTATGTCCCCGTAAATAATTCCTAAACTTATAAGCAGCCCTGCGGCTGTTAGTTTTTGCAGATCTTTATGATTCGACACTCTTTATTTTAAAAGTGCAAAAATATCAAAATTTTCCATTAACATCTTTTTTATGTCATATTACGTATAAATAAATGTTTACACCTGTAGAACAAGTGTATGTTAAAAATTGTTAAAAACATTTATTAACCTGTCACTAATAAGCCGGTAAAATCTTTTATTTATATTTTTGCAAATAATATCAAATTTTAGGCATGAGGCGAATTTCTACTTATCATTCATGGATTGTAATAATTGCGATGGCAATTACCATGGGTTTTAATTTTGCCTATGCGGGTGTGCATCCTATAAAAAGCGACACCACCTCATTTTTTCATAAAAAGGCCAAAAAATCATATTTAAAAAACGGGCTTACTTTTTCGCTGCCGCCGTTAAAGCCCGGCGTAACCTCGTATGTTAAATTTACCGTAGCAAAGCCTGATGATAAGCTACTGAGTGATGTTGAAATAGCAAACCCGGTTACCGACCAGCTTAATTTAAAATATGTGGTATCGCATAACACCAATGTAAGCATCAAAATAATGGATGTGTTGGGTAACGACCTGATTACCGTTTTCCAACAACGGGTTGATTCGGGCGATCAGAAATTCTCCTACTCGTTAAACAATAAGCTTAGCCGCGGTTTTTATTTTGTAAGGATAGTGGCTGGTACCGAATCGGTTATTAAGAGGATATCGATACTTTAACCCCCCGGCCCCCTAAAGGGGGAGTGATTCGGGGTGCGGCATTTGTGTCAAATTATCATGATAATCCTTTAACCTGTTTAATCCTGGTTCATAATTCACTATTTTCGCTTCATGAAAATCATCGCCATTGGCCGCAATTATGCCGAGCATGCCAAAGAGTTAAATAACCCTGTGCCTACCGTACCGGTTATATTTATGAAACCGGATACCGCCCTCTTGAAAGATAACAAGCCTTTTTACCATCCCGATTTTTCGAGCGATGTACATCACGAAATCGAAATTGTACTCAAAGTTTGCAAAGAAGGCAAGCACATCAGCGAAAAGTTTGCTGACAGTTATTATGATGAGATTGGTTTGGGTGTTGATTTTACCGCTCGCGATATTCAAAGTCGACATAAAGAAAAAGGCCTGCCATGGGAACTGGCTAAAGCCTTTGACGGCTCGGCGCCCATCAGCATATTTTATCCAAAAACCACGTTTGAAGATTTATATCAACTTAATTTTAAATTAGATATTAACGGCGAAACCCGGCAAACGGGTAATACTAACCTCCTGCTTTTCTCTTTTGAGCAAATAATAGCCTTTGTATCACAATACATTACCTTAAAAAAAGGCGACCTGATTTTTACCGGCACACCGGCAGGCGTTGGCAAGGTAAACGTTGGCGACAGGCTGGAAGGTTATTTGGAAGATGAAAAATTGCTCGATTTTTGCGTTAAGTAGGCATGATTAAAAAAATCCTTGCTTCGCTACTGTTATTTTTGAGTTTTAGTTACACGGTTTACGCGCAGGCCGTTGTACAAACACAGCCCTACCCTAAAGATTATTTTCGTTACCCGCTTGATTTGCCGCCCAAAATTGTTGGCTCATTTGGCGAGTTACGGCCAAACCACTACCACTCCGGCCTTGATTTTAGGACCAACCAGCGCGACGGATACCCCGTACATGCCGCTGCCGATGGCTTTGTATCGCGCCTGCGGGTGCAGTTTGGCGGTTTTGGTAATGCTGTTTACATTACCCACCCCAACGGCTACACCACCGTTTACGGCCACCTGCAAAACTTTAATCCCGAGCTGGCTAAAATAGTGCATGCCTACCAGGTATCGCAAAAGTGTGATATTGTCGATTTTAATTTATTGCCGCTGCAGTTTCCGGTTAGCAAAGGCGATGTTATTGCGCTATCGGGCCATACGGGCGCTGTTGAGGGGCCACATGTACATTTCGAGATACGCGATACCCAAACCGAGCAAACCATTAATGCGCAGCTTTTCGGCCTAACCATACCCGATGATTTACCACCCATATTAGGTACCGCCTGTATTTATAAATTTAACGGCGCACCTTTCAGCGAAAAAACGGGGCGGCAATTGCTGGGCGTGGTTGGCGCCCATGGTAGCTATCATCTGGCAGACCCGCATGTTATAGATGTTAGCGGTGATACCGGCTTTGGTATTACGGCTTATGACATCACCAACACCTCGCCTAATCATAACGGCGTTTACTCTATCGAACTAAAACTGGATAACAAAACCGTTTTCACCTTTGCCGCCGAGCGTTTCGCGTTTGACCAAACCCATGCTATAAACGCGTTTATCGATTACCCTGAGTTTTTAAACAGCCGCCGCTTCATCCAAAAATGCTTTATACTGCCGGGCAGTAAAATCACCATTTACCCGCAATCCATAAACCGCGGTGTGATAAATTTTAATGATGATTCATTGCATACGGTTGAATACGTGGTGAGGGATGTGGCAGGGAATACATCAACACTAACCTTAAAAGTAAAATCGCACCCGGCTCAACCTATTGCAGCTTATAAACCACAGGGCACACTGTTCCATTATGATAAACTGAACGAGTTTAGTACCGATAAGGTTAAGGTAAGCCTGCTACCCGGCAATTTGTATGATGATATGGATTTTACCTTTTCGCAATTGCCCAAGCATGCCGGGGCATATTCAGCCACGTACCAAATTGGCAACCGTTATAACCCCATAAACGATAGCTGCAACGTTTGGATAAAACCCGATACCACCCTACCCGGCTGGCGCGCGGATAAAGCCGTTATTGTGAATACCGATGGCGCCTGCGAAGGCGGTGTTTACCAGGATGGCTATGTAAAAGCCGCAACCCGCGGCTTTGGCGAATTTTATATAAGATTAGATACCGAAGCGCCGTACATCATCCCCCTCAATATAAAAAATGGCGACCACATGGCCGCCAAACATGCTATTTATTTAAAAATTGGTGATAGCCTATCGGGCGTGAAAAGGTATTTGGGGTATATTGACGGCAACTGGGTTTTGATGTTTTGGGATTATAAAACTAAGGTACTAAGTTATACCTTTGATGATAGCCTGGCCGCCGGCAAGCACACCTTTGAGCTTACCGTAACAGACCAGAAAGACAACAGCAATACGTTTAAAGCAGATTTTTACAGATAATCATGGCAACACCAAAGGCAGGCGATAAAGCCCCCGATTTTACAGCGACCGACCAGAACGGCAAAACCGTTTCATTAGCCGATTTTAAAGGCAAAAATGTAATCCTGTATTTTTACCCCAAGGATGATACCCCCGGCTGTACCGCCGAGGCCTGCGATTTCAGGGATAATTACCAGTCGTTAGTAGGCAAGGGTTTTGAGGTGATTGGTGTAAGTACCGATGATGAAAAATCGCACAAAAAGTTTGAAAGCAAATACAACCTGCCATTTACCCTGATTGCCGATGCCGACAAACATATTGTTGAAGCCTACGGCGTTTGGGTAGAGAAAAACATGTACGGCAAAAAATACATGGGCACCGCCCGCACCACTTTTATTATTGATGGCGATGGGGTAATTAGTAAGGTAATTGATAAAGTGGATACGAAGAATTCAAGTCAGCAGGTGTTGGATTTGGTGTAGAAAAACCAAAAAAACGTGTCATTTCGAACCTGCAGCAGTGGAATGCACTGCCGGGCAGGTGAGAAAACTTATACAAGTGACGGGCAAACCGGGAACAACAATGTGGAACTATAACTTTTATGTTCACATAACAACCAACCCTGCCAAAACTGTATTGTATATTGGTGTCACCAATGATTTAAACAGGCGCTTATATGAGCATGCTGAAAATAAGGGAAGTAATAAAACTTTTGCCGGAAAATCTACTGCTATAATTTGATTTATTACGAGCATTTTTCCAATATCGACGATGCTATTGAAAGGGAAAAAGAAATAAAAAAGTGGCGCAGGGAAAAGAAAAATACGCTTATCGAAACATTAAATCCTGAATGGAAATTCTTAAATAAAGAATTATCGGATCAATTATAAGGCTTGGATAGCGGCATTGTATATTCGAAAAGGTTTCTCCTCGCTCCATTGCGCAGCCCCGGCTGGCTCGTTCGAAATGACATAGTTTTTATTTTTATCTTTCATACATTTAAGGTAACTAACCAATGCTTTTTTATTAACCTATTAATGTGAATGAAAACATTAAAAAATATCTTTTGGATATCAATACCCTTTGTACTTGTAGGATATATAATTTATAAAATCATCATGAACTCATTTGCCGGTAGTTTTATGGATTCGGATCCGCAGCATATAAAAGCGGTGATTATTGATAAAAAGAATTTCATGGGCAATCATCCAGTAGATCCATTGTTTACTTATTCCTACTCGTTTACGGTTAATGGTGTGCAATACACAGGTAATTCGCATGATACCAGCCTGCATGTTGGGGATAGCGTTGCTATTGAATATAATAAAAACCATCCGCGCATTAATAAGCCTGTGCAGGTTAAAAATTAAAATCAAACTATCCCCACCCAAACTTTTTCCCCCAAATATTCCCCAATAATATTTACTTTCGCTTGGTTACTGTTGTATTGGCCCCTTAATACAAACAAAAGGGCTTAATACTTATTTAATACATAAATTTAATATATGTCGGTACAGGTTGAGGATGCGGAGATTTTAAGCAAGTTCCAGGATGAAAAAACCCGGAACGAGGCTTTTAACCTGCTGAAAGAAATACCAGCAAAAAATTTACTGGCACATACGCCGCATGGTAATAGACCATGACGATTCGGACGATATTTCGCAGGATGTATTTGTTAAGGTTTGGAAAAACCTGGCCGGTTTCCGTAATGATGCACAGTTGTACACCTGGATGTACCGCATTGCCACCAACGAATGCATTACCTTCCTGAACAAGAAAAAAGCAAAAAATAATATCTCATTGGATGAGGTTGATTATTCGCTTGCCGATACATTGGCGGATTCGACTTATTTTGATGGCGATAAGGCCCAGCGTAAGTTACAGGAAGCCATACTTACCCTGCCCGATAAGCAAAGGCTGGTATTTAACATGAAGTATTACGATGATATGAAATACGAGGAGATATCGGATGCGGTGGGTACCAGCGTGGGCGCGCTAAAGGCGTCGTTTCACCTGGCAGTTAAAAAAATAGAGGCGTTTTTACTGTCAAAAGATTAATTTTAAAAAAACATTTAAACCTTTTCATCAAAATTTCATCATACTAAAGATATGAACAGTGATATGGGAAATAAGGAATGGCTGAACGAGTTCGAAGCATTAAAACAGGTTAACCCTAATAACCCGTTTACCGTGCCCGCCGGCTATTTTGATGAAGCAGAACAAATGATTAACTCGCGTATTTTGCTGGATGAAACAGCACCGGCAGAAGCGAACGGGTTTACCGTGCCCGAAAATTATTTTGATGAATTAAGCGCTAACATCCAAAGCAGGATAAATATTGAGGCTTTTGTAAATAACCCTGAGCATGGCCACGCCGTGCCTGCCGGTTATTTTGATAACCTTGAAGAACAGATTAACGCCCGCATTTTTGTTGAAGAAGCGCTGGGCGAAGAAGAAAATTTTAGCGTACCCGAAGGCTATTTTAACCAGCTTAATAAGGCCATCCTCAACAAAACCGTTAACCAGGAAATGGTTAAACGTAAAGGTGTGGTTAGAAGAATGTTTGCCACCGGCGCTTTTAAATATGCCGCAGCAGCCTGCTTTGCGTTGGTTGTTGGTACAGGTGTTTATTTAAGGCAGATAACCGACCCGGTTTATGAGCATGACCACTCCTATTTACACAAGCAGCTATCATCCATATCGGTTAATGATATCCAGAGTTATTTACAGGATGATGTGGATGCAAATGATACACAACCTTCGGTAATTGATGAGGGCGCACCCGTTAATGATGCCGATTTAAGCAAGGCTTTACAGGGATACAACACTAATAATAATGAATAAGTTAATTAAATATATTTTAGTAATATTATTCTTAAGTGTTGGCTATATGGCTTCGGCACAAGTAATTGTGCGTGGCTATCCGCGTGTGCGCCGTTACCCACCACCGCCCCAATACAATAATAACAACCAGTACAACAATCGCCCTACCGGCCCCGAAAACAGGGTTGAAGCAATAAAGGAACGCTTTATAGCGCAGCAGCTACAATTATCGCAACAGCAATCGCGCATATTTTTCCCTTTGTATCATGAGTACCAGCAGGAATTGTCTAATATTCGCAAGCTAAAAAGGCTTAACAATATGAACACCACCAATGGCGCCGACCAGGTTAACAAGGATATGTATTACGAAACCGAAATGCTGAATGTTAAGCGCAAGTTTAACGATGCCTTTATGCGTATTATGCCGCCCGAAAAGGTTAGTCAGCTTTACAAATGCGAACGCGCCTTTAACGATGAACTGGTGCGCCAGCTATCCGAGCGTAACGGCAGGCCTGTTAATTAACTGTTCTTCTTTATATTAACCGCCAGGAACATTTAATTTGTTAATGAGTCTATTTGTACACTATCTTTTAAGGATGGAACAATAGTTGTATATTTTTTGAGCAGCGTATCATTAATTGATATTCCGTTATTACAAATATTACCTTTTTTATACGTTTCTTCTTTGGTAAATGGCTTTAACCCATTCGATTTATTAACTGTAGTAACAACAAACTCGCTTTTATCCTCATCAACCTGGTCAAACTTTGTTCCCAGCAGTTTACCCCACAAATGCTGTGCTTGCGTTAAAGAGTAATAATTAGGGTAAATATGATCGTCAACAGCTATATATTTTACATCAATAATTAATTTATTAATCTTTATATGCACACCAATTAAACTTTTTTCTTTTAAACCTGCTAAAATATTTTCAGGGATTTCTAAATGATATGCTTGTAAGGTAAAATCATTGTTCAAAATAAGGGTTAATTTATATATCCCTTGCCCATAAGGTACAAT